>ERZ780166.1092-NODE-1092-length-16038-cov-1.913533_pt1 | contig 16038 bp, 10 predicted proteins | sample MGYA00511366_ERZ780166 | MGnify/ENA primary metagenome ERZ780166 (study PRJEB29588, sample SAMEA2162231) | human gut metagenome | biome: human gut; feature: human-associated habitat; material: faeces | place: Denmark | collected 2008/2010 ...
TCCGTAGCCACATCATTGATCACTACTCCTCCCATAACGGAAGAAGCCAGTCCGTACTTCTGTGTAAAGCCTACCGAACGCAACGAATCTACCGGATAAGCACAGGAAGCCCCCCAGTTCATAGTCAATCCCAGACCGGTACCTACCGCCTGAGCGATAGCAGCCTCGATCAACTCACCTTGTATATCTTCCGGGAAAACAGTAGTACGTACACGAGGGTCGATAGCTACAGTTGCTCCGACACGGTCAGCATACTGCACACTGATCATGTTTGCATTGATCAGGATAGAAGCATTCAGAATCTCACCTGTACGTGAATCAGAGTGTATCGTAGTCTGCGCGGAATTCATCCAGGAAGCAGAATAACGTACGGTCATACAATCAAGACTGTTTGCATTGAACAATGTATCGTTCTTCGGAAACTCCTTCACACAGATAACATCTTTAAATCCTATCTTCTCAAACGCCTTATTCCATGATTCTGCACCGGCTTTGATATATGGATTCCATTTTGCAGGCATCAGGCTGTCGATATAAAAGACCAGCTGCTTTTTAGGTTGAACCAATTCTCCACGACGATGAGCAGCAGAGTCAGACGGTTCGATACGCCAGCGCTTTGCATAACGTATGCTTTTCACTTCCTGAGTAGCTCCCGCAAAGTCACTTTTCAGCTGCGTTGTCATTCCCAAGCGCGAATCAGCCAGACGGGGAGCCATCGGTTCCTCCGGCAAGATGCACAACATTTTATTGACCACAGCTGTCAGAGGCACATCCTTATACATGCTGTAAGCGCCCATCAGTGTGTGGTCAACCTTGTAAGACAGTTCTTCACGTACAGCTATATTATTCTCTGTAGCCGATACTCCAAGGATAGCCGACTTATCAGACTGCAGGGAGTGATCACGTGAAACGAATCCGTAATAACCGTTGGCAGAAGTAGAAGGGAAAGGCTTGGTAAATGCAGATCCTTCCATAAACAGTCCCTTCATATCCACTACAAGCGCAGAACTGTCCGGTGTACAAGCCAGTACTTTAAAGCTTTTGAAAATACCCGGATTGTGCGAATTGTCCAGTGCACGGGCGATATAACTGTCACCGCTCGTATTCACCGGTTTGCTCAGCAAGGGCATACGTGCCACCAGTGTAGAGTCGATCATCTCAAAGCGGAAACGTACATCCGTACCGCCCAGCTGTCCCGGAGCACCCTCACCGCCGTCGCTTGTATTCTCGATAGAAGAAGTAAACAGCATTTCGCGTCCTAACATATCGATCGGAAATTCCACATATATCTTTCCTTCCACTTTGTGAATGGTCATCAGGCCATGTGCTGTCTGCACCTTTTTGTTCTTGAACAACTTCTGGTAAGGTGTCAGGTTTTCCTTCTTATCTTCTTTTTTCTTCTTTTTAAAAGGCCAGAAAGCATTTCCTTCCTGTGGCAGGCAACAGGCAAAAAGAAGTAATAAACAAAGTATCTTACTATATCTATTTCTCATACTTCCTATCATTTTAATGCCTGATCAATCTTGTACAACAATAAGCGGTAGTGGCGCTGGGTATCAGCAGAGCCAGTAGAAGCATTGGCCGCAACCAGGCTACGAACTTTCTTCAACTCACCGTAGTAAACGTGTTCCATCGGTTCAATCGGTGCTTTCAAATCCACATCATCATCAAAACCGCTGATCTCTTCGAGACGGGCAGCCTGCATTTCACGAGGTTTGTTATTGAAACATCCCATAAACTCTTCCGAAATAATACCGAAACGTTCGCGGGAAGCCGATTTCAACCATTCGGGAACTTCAATGTAAGCATACATATCTGCAATTCCTCTGCGGCTGGCATTCTTGGTAACTCCGGCTACCGAACCTTCAATCAATTTAGTCAGGTAATTCATCTGCAAGCGCATTTCCGTTTCAGTCAGATTTCTGCCGGCACGTGTAGGAGCCCATACGAAACGTTCGATATCAGCCAGATATTCTTTCTGAGTGTAAGGAGACGATGTAGCTTTGTCCGAACAAATAGCTACTGCACCACAACGGGACAGAATACCATCTATAATAGCATCTTCCATCTGCATAGCAACAGAAGTACGAATCGGGAACTCTTTCAATGTCTCGCGGGCATCCAGCCAGGAAAGGTCTTTCAACTCGTTCAACAGGAAGTTCAGTGCCTTCTTCTGCTGTTGCTTAGATACCGTTTTATAGCTCGGACGCTGGTCACCGTCATAGCGTTCATTCAAATAGATACCACCGATATCTCCCAATACGAAACTCAGATAACGTACATAAGCATACACCACTTCGTCATAAACCGCACTACGGAACTCAAAATCCTTATCCTTATCTGCTACCCAGTCGTTGATATGTTTCAGCAGATATTGCAGGTTACGGCGTCCGTATTCAGAAGCTTTCACCGGATCGTCTCCCAAATCCTCTTCTACAGAACTCGGGTCAAAGCGGCGTTTGAATTGTTGTTTACCATAACGATATTTATCATCTCCTGACTTTTCGCTGATCCATTTGTCCAGTATAGGAATTTCTTCTTCAGCTGTTTTAGCCTCAAATATCGGGGTGTACAGCCAGGCAATAGCATAGTAATCATAAGCTCCCAATTCCGGCGGAGTCAGACGTACGCCTTTCTCTTTATCACCCGGTTGCGCTACATAGTTATTACGTGCATAGTCCATGATAGAATAAGTAGTTCCGAACTCCTGAGTAAACTTCGGATCACGCAATGACTCTACAGGAATAGAGGAAGAACCGGCCATATTGTGCATCAATGACAATGTATGACCTACTTCATGAGAAAGTACGTAAGCGATGCAATCGCCCAACAAGTCCTCACGCAATACGATATCGCGAACATCTTTATCAGCAGGGGCAGTCTGCAAGAAGCGCCAGTACTGAACGAGTTGCACGATGTTGTGGAATACAGTCACAGATGCATTGATAATCTCTCCGGAACGCGGATCAATCCAGGATGGTCCCATCGCATTGGCTACCGTAGACGGTGCGTAACGGATACAAGAATACTTAATATTCTCGGGATCAAAATTCGGGTCGTCTTTCGGGAAGTCTTTAGCTACAATAGCATTCTTGAAACCAATCTTTTCGAATGCTTTCTGCCATACTTCAACTCCTTTGTGGATATATTTGTTCCAGTTCAAAGGGAACGCATCATCAATATAGAAAACGATGGGCTTCTTGGGCTCCACCAGTTCACCACGAAGATAAGCAGCAGAGTCAGATGGCTCCAGATTCCATCTGTGAGCAATGTGACGAGTGCGTAATCCACGTCCTTCGGAAGCAAACTCCACTACCGAATGCTCGAAAATACCGATACGTGGATCAGCATAGCGAGGACGCATCGGCTGCTCGGGCAACAGAATGAAACTACGGTTCATGACTGCTGTAAACGGCATTTTCTTCACGGCGTAGTTTCCTTTCACCCCTACACTGATTTTATAGGTCAGCAAAGAACGTACGCTGATATTATCTTCAAATCCTTTGATTCCTTGGATAAAGGAACTTTCTTTCTCGAAATCTTTATCGATATCCGCTCCCATCATCTCCATCATTGAATAAGGAGAGAAAGGAGAAAGAAGTTTCTGGTCGCTCAACAAGTAGTCTGTCATATCGAATACGACTGCTGTGCTATCATTGTTATAAGCCTTAATTTCGAATGTTTCGGCGATAGCCGGCATTGTACTGCTTGTCAACCGTTTCTTGATCTCACGGTCCTCAGAAAACTGTCCTGCCTGCACGCGGCGCAACGTAATAGTAGAATCACGCTGTACGAAACGGATCAGGAACGGATCACCGGACTTCTCTCCTACACAACCGAACTGGTTATCGGTAGTTTCAGCAATAGTAGAACCGAGCAGGATATCCCGATTCATCACCTTAATCGGTAACTCAAAATAGATCTTATTGTCCAACTTATGAAGAGTGATGAAACCTTTAGCTGTGGTGACCTTCTTGTCTTTAAACAGTTTGTCATACTTGGTTTCCTTCTTCTCTTTCTTCGTAGTCGCTTCGGTAGAAGCTTTCTTCTTGTTTTTCTTCTTAGCCACAGCGGGGTTAGTCATAGCCCCGCATAGTACGACTAGAAGAAGTAAATACAGTTTTTTCAAAGTTTTATCGTTTTTAAGTTTTAACTAAATGATTCATTCCAAGATTCTTTCCATTTATAACGAACCTGAATAATCCGCCCAAAATCTTTTTCATGGAACAATACAAATTTATTTTCAGCATCATTCACCTGAATTACCTTATTCTGTTGGATTACATATTTCTTAAGAGTATAATCCGAATTATCATCATCCCCTTTCAGAATATAGACATCTCCATTTTCCAAACCTACTATAATATATTTATTATTAAAGCATTCGGCATCAATAGAAGCAATAGGAGAATCAAATTGAGCACATGTGTATAACTTATTCCCATCTGTATAATAAAAATAGAGAGTCTCCCCTTTACTTATAAACAGATAAGGAGCTTTATCCTGATTCCGACAAAGATAAAAACAGTTTTTGGACGTTCCGTCAATTACTGAACTTAGCCCCTCAATCTCACTTTGAGATGTAAAACTAGCGCCAACTTTGGTGACAGAACTACCCCCTCCATAAGCTTCTACCGTAAATTTCTGTATATAGAACTTGCCAGCCTTATCTTTAATAATAGACATATAAGAGACATCTCCCCAGTCAACCAAACTAGCACCTACAAAGTATACAGAATAATCCTTCATGTTATCTAGCCTAGCATCAGAAGGACCATACTCATACTCCTCCACCTTCAAAGGTAGCACCTTGCCAGAATAGTTATAACCTTGCCAACTCTTATAATCAGCAATATGCAAATATTGCGAAGAATTTTTATCATAAAGAACCATACCTCCATGTTCATCAAAAGGAGCATAAGCAATCATGCTACCATCCACCTTTATTTTACCTTCTTCATCTGATGTTAATGGTCGGTCAAGGAAATTACTAGAGTTAAACAATAAATTGCTATCTTTAACGCGGGTATAAATAATTCCATCTTCACCAATTGCCATTGTAAGAAACTGCATATCAATAACACCTACCGGAACAAATCCTTCTGGATATGATTTACTAAGGAACATTTGAGACAATATCCCTTCCTGCTTATAACTGCTACCTGATATATCAATAGCTCCTTGGCCACCCTTCTGTGCTACCCATAGCCAACTGGTTTTATCTTCTCCATCCCAGCGTTCTGTCCAGTGAGGATACATAGAAACAGGCTGTGTTCCCATCGGTACACCATTAATCATTTGATAAATATCACGTGTAACAACAGGTTTTAATATTCCCTCTTCAGTCTGTTCTCTCAAAAAAGCTAAAGTACTGATACCTTCTTTCTCGGAGAGTACTACCCAGCCGTTAGAGGCATAAGCAGAAGAAACAGAAATGTACGTAGAACCAAAATAGGTAACTCCTGTGTTATTATCCATCACAGCCAACCGAAGTTCTTTAGTACTAGCAATTGTATCCGCTATCCACTCCAGGTCTCTAGTATCAGCTATGACATGTCCATCAAACGTCCATTCATATGATAAATCAGAAGGTTCTTTTCCTAAAGTGAAAACTAATTTTGGTTTTGATATCACTTTATCTCCTAACGCATACGAAGAACTTTCAGTCTCTACAGAAATCTCGATATCGTTCATTTCTCTATAATCATAATTTCCCTTATCCTCATAACAAGACGTGATGATCAAAAGGAACATTACAACAAATAATATCTTCATTTTCATATTTCAATTTCTATTCTAATTAGTTAATAGGTACAGTCATCGGAAACTCCTCACCAGTTGTATCATTTTTATCCATTACATTGTTTACTGCAATGTAATACTTGAATGTCAATGCATATTGCCGTTTTTCGGCAGTACTTAGTTTTCCAAAATCTGAGATATTAGTGCATTTTACAAACTCTTCATATTTCTTTCTAGAATATGTACCTAAATACAACTTCGTGACATCATTGGTCCACCATAAAGGTTTACTAATAATATTATTAAATACAATTTTAATTTGTTCGTATTCCGGTATTGATCCTTCGAAATACTCATTTGGAAGAATTTTCAAACACAACTTCACATTCTCTTTCAAATCTTCCGTTTTTAACAACACAACCTCCAATGTATCATTAGATAATCCAGCTTTAAACATTGGATTATCAGGCAAATGATAATTTTTCTGATCAGCATTCTTTATCTTATCTTCACTCTCATCTTCCGCAACCACACTTACTTCGTAAGGTGTATCTGTTGAAAACGGTTTTCCGACTAGCCCCAGACCAATCTTCACAATAATAGCATCACTAGTAGGATAGTTATTGAAAGATACTTCGAAATCCTCATCACCAAATTCCTTCAATTGGCTAAAATAAAGATATTGTCCACCATGATAGGGTTTTATCTCATCTTCCGAACATCCCCAAAAACAAAGAGATATTAAAGCAAATAGAATATTTTTTTTCATCTTTCTTTTTCGTTGATTATCACACATTAAATATCCTCATTATCCGGTTTATCAAATACAAAAATTGCATTATCTACCGGTTTCTTATCCATACGTTTGTATTGAAAAAACATTTGTCCTTCTCCTACAAATTCCTTACGCATATCCTTCAATAACTCTGTATGAAATCCTTCCAATGACCCAATACTGTTCTCCATATTAGTAGTCAGAATTCCTCTCGCATAACGTACTTCATCCAGCATTTTGCCAGCTTGAGAATATTCACCTTTACGAGCAAAGTACTCACCCATGATATAATACATCTCACTCAAGCGTATACCTGGAACCATATCTGAACCATCCTGTCCCAACTTAATATCATATTTTAAGGAATATGCATTAGAATTATAAGAACCTGTCTGTAGAAGGAAACGACGATCCTGTTCTTTATTATCAGCAAAGATATTATCACTGTCAAGGATAAACAGTGTTTGATTTCCTCTTGTTATATAAGGTATATAATCTTCTTGTAATGTTTTATTAAAAAAACACATAATAATGCTATTATAGTCTTTGAGATTCGTACCTAAACTTGAATATTCCACAAAATTAAAACAGGATTCAGGCTTGCTTCCATATGGATAAGTCGCTTCTACAACCTCTTTTGCTTCTTTATAAGCCTGTTCATATTCTCCTTCCCAATAATATACACGTGCTAATGTCGCTACTATAGCATAATAATTCATACGATATCCTCTATAAGCGAAGAATACATCACTAGAAGCTATATCGTTAGAAAGCATGCTTGATGCCAACATACGATAACTTGTGCTCATCCAAATTTTATGTTCATCAGTTATATCACATTTAGCTAACATCTCTTTCGCAGCTTTTAAATCTCTAATTATTTTAGAAAGAATCTCTCTACTACTCTCATATGGAGGAATAATGGTAGGATATACCTCTACATAGGGAATATAAGACTTTCCATCATCTTTCGATATGGCGGGAGCAAATAAACGAAGTAAATCAAAATGTATAAAAGCTCGTAGTGCCAATGCTTCTCCCCAAATCATATTTTTCTCAAATTCTCCCTCTTTGAAAACAGAAGGACTAGCTTTGCTAACATTGAGAATCAAATTATTACAATTAGCTATATTATTATAACCAATAGACCATATATTGGAAATAAAAGTTTTCACATCCGAATCATCAAATTGAAACTTAGCCGATTTATAATAAGCTGAATTTTTAGGTATAAAATTATTATCTGTTTGATAATATTGAGCAATAGCATCCATAAATCCCCATGACATTGCTCGTCCATACATGGAAGAAGTCCCCAAATTCAAATATATTCCATTCAAAGCATTTCGATATCCATCTCCTACTTCAAAAAGCTTATCCCCATTCACCTGATTACTCGGTGCTACATCCAGCCAATCACTACAACTTGTAGTAAACAGGCTTGTAGCCAACAGTAATATCGTATATAATTTCTTCATATTATTCATCTACTTTAAACTGTTAAAAACTCATTTTCACCGAAGCTGCAAAAGACCGTGAATACAGATAGTCCAATCCACGTTCAGCACGTACAGTAGCAACACGGAATAAATCATTTCCTGAAAGTTCTACACGTAACAGACCGATATGTGCTTTCTTCAACCATTCAGCATTAAAATCATATCCTAAAGTAAGAGAGTTAAATGTCAATACATTATAATCCTGAATAAAACGACTAGTAGGACGAGTTACTGCAACTACCCCATCAGTCTGCAAACGTCCATAAGGAGTACAATCTCCAGGCTTTTGCCAGCGCCCTGTTAATACACGACGGTCTACATTACTACTTTGAATATGTGCATTCTCAACTTTACTTACCAATGTAGAATTATAACGTTGTCCACCAAATTCATACATAAAGGTAGAATAAAGAGAAAATTGCTTCCAACGAAGGTTAAATCCAAAAGTACCCTGGAGTTTTGGCTCTTCGTTTCCAACTACAACTTGGTCAGCCGCATTCCAATCATATGTTATTGTACCGTCAGGACGAAGATAAATTTCCTTACCATCTGCAGGATTGATGCCTAATGATCTAACACCAAAAATAGATGTCAGCGAACCACCTTCTACATACTGCAAGTAAGTCTCACTATATTTTGAATCTCCTTTTCCTGAATCATATTTCGCATACTTTTCTTGTACGCGCTTATTGTATTCTTTCAGACTATCTGAGATCTTAGTTATTTTATTCTCATTATGAGCCATATTCGCAAAAACTGCAACAAACCAATCCTTAGTATTCAATATATTACTTCTCAATTGAATCTCAACACCCTTATTCATCACCTCACCGATATTATCTTTATAAGAAGTAAAACCTGTAGAACTAGGTAATGTAACACTATTAACCAAGTCCACCGTTTTCTTACGATAATATGAAAAATTCATCTGGAGTAGTCCTTTAAACATATCAACATCTAGACCTAAATCCATGTTATGAGTCTTTTCCCAACCCAATCCATTATTTCCCAATGCCATCAATGAAGCTCCTAGACCTGTTTTAAACCAGTTATCTGTTACCACTTTATAAATAGTCTGCGCTTCATAGGGAGAGAAGTCAACCTTACCAGTAATACCGTAAGTTCCACGAATCTTTAGACGGTCCATCCAATCAAACTGTTTCATGAACTTATAATTATGCAAGTTCAAACCAAGACCACCAGAAAAGAAAGGTGCAAAACGTTGATCAGCACCAAACTCTGAGTTTCCGTCGAAGCGTACAGAAACGTCCGCCAAATAAATATTATCAAATGAATAATTGAATGTCCCTAATGCACCAAAAAGACGACTTTTACTATCCGAATTTGAAGGCAATCCAGAGACTTTATTACCATAGCCTGGAGAAGACAATTCGCCAGAAGGAAATCCTTTGTAAGTAATACCAAAGCTATCACCAGTACTTGAAGTAGCATTAATACCTACCAAAAAATTCAGATTGTGCTTCTTTATATTTCTATTATAAGATAAAGTAGCAGTAGCATCCCAACTTAGACTATTGGAAGTAACAATATCCAATTGTCCTGAAACCACATTATTTAAACCTAACAAATCATCATTCTTCTTTGAACGCGGATCAAGAAAAGTACGTGCATCCGAATTTGACTTCGTAACACTAAATTGTCCTTTTAATAACCAGTAACTGTCGATATTCCACAACAATTCTGTATTATTAATCAATTCCCAAGACTTACTACGATCATAATTCTTCAATGTAGCTTCATACAAAGGATTTACTTCTCCTGAACCTCCAGTCCAAGGATAAGTTGTCTCCAAATATCTTCCATTCTCATCCATATATTCATCATATGGCAATTTTGAAGTATAGTCGGAAAAGCTTCCATAAGGAGACTCCTGAGATTTAGTATAAGTATATGAGAAATAGTTTCTTACCTGAAAAGCTCCAAGCCGATAAGATAAAGACAGCCCACCAGCCATACGATCGCGATAAGAACCTTTCATAACGCCTTCTCCACTATTATAAGAAAAGTCTGCTCCCCAGCGCAAATCCTCCGTACCGCCATCTAGATACAAACTATGTTTGTGATTGAATACTGTACGAAGGGGTTTGGATAACCAATAAGTATCAACACCACGAACTACATTGTTCAGTTTTTGGTTATAAAGTGCATCCAAACGACTTTGTTCATTAAAATCCTGTTCTGAATCCGCCTTAAATAAACCAGCTGCAACCTCCGTTTCAAGCTTTTCCCGCGCATTCATCATATTATAATCAGTCAAATCAGGATATTCCAACGTTCCAGTAAAATTATAATCAATATTAACCTTACCAGCTTTCGGAGTAACTGTTGTAATAATAACTACACCATTTGCTGCACGAGAACCATACATAGCAGTAGCGGCAGCATCTTTCAAAATTGTAATACTTGCAATACGGCTAGGGTCCATATCATACAATTTCTGCACACTGATCTCAAAACCATCCATTATAAAAGTCGGAAGGTTAGGATTATTCTTCAATGATGTTTTAGAAAGACTTTGAGCATCCAACTGAGTGGTTCCGATGCCTGAACGTCCACGAATATATAACTCTGGAACATTATTCGGATTCGACCCGGCTAAATTATTCTCTGCAATACGAAAAGAGGGGTCGAACGTTTGCAAAGCTCCCAATACATTCGTTTTGGAAACCGACATCACCTGATCTGCCGTAACCGTCACTGAAGTACCCGTAAAGCTATTCTTGCTAATTTTCGCATATCCGGTTACCACCACCTCTTCCAGCTGCTTGGAATCCGGTTTCAACTTAAAGGTATGAACTTTATCGAGATTCAACTTACCTGTATGTATTTCCAAAGATTGCATACCCACAAAAGAAAGACGAATCGTAGCGTCTCCGTCAGGGAGTCCCAATGAAAAGGCACCGTCTGCATCTGTCATGGTTCCGATGTTTCTCTCTTTTCCGAGTATCAAAACTGTAACTCCCGGCAGTTCACCACCCATATCATCAACCACTCTACCTTCCAAAACACGTGTTTTCTGATCTTTCTTCTTGATGACTACAATACCATCTTTGGTGGCATAAGTGAAACCTTTAGGTGAAAGAACGCGGTCCAGCAATTCTCTCCAAGGCTCGTTAGTAGCTTTTACAGTCACCGGTTCAACTCCTTTAAACATCTTCGAGTTATAAAGCATGTTGATTCCAGCTTTCTGTTTTACCGTGTTTAAAAATGTCTCCATCGGCACATCCTTCAAATCAAGTGTCACTTTCTTCTCATCAGGTGGAAGTGCCCATGCACTGAGAATCATGCTCAATGCAAACAGACATAACATAAAGACTCTTCTTTTCTCCATAATTTTTAATCAAAACTCAATATTACTCATTCTTATATATCAATATATTTCTGCCGTTTATTCTATAGTAGATATCGCCGGTTAGTTCTAAAGCATCCAGGAAAGTGTTGATCGTGCCATATCGCTGTAAGTCGCCACTATATGTCAAGTCGCATAAAGATGCATCCTCATAATAGACATGGACATCATACCAGCGCTCAAAGGTTTTCATGATATCTCCCAGTCGCTTGTTATTGAAAACATACACACCTCTTGCCCAACCGATATATTCATCTACATCGACTGCCCGCTTTTCAATTCCACGGGAAGAAGCAACAGCCTGTTCACCCGGTGCCAACGTAATGATTTTCTGATCAGGTGTGGAGAAGTTTACTTTTCCATATACAAGAGTGGTATAACATGCGTCCGCATCATTGTATGCATTGACATTAAATGCAGTACCGAGCACCGTTACTTCTCCAAAGCGCGTCCGGACAACGAACGGATGTTCCTCGTCTTTCCTCACATCAAAATAAGCCTCTCCTTCCAACGTTACAATTCTGCGTTTTCCGACAAAACGGGCCGGGTAGATCAATTTAGAACCGGCATTCAAATGAACGGTGGTTCCATCAGCAAGAAGGACAGTATTCTCTCCTCCCCGCGGTATAACCAGTTCATTTGACTTGGCCGGACTTTCATCGACGTTTTTTTCTGCGTGTTGTTGTGTTGTGACGGTCGGTCGATACGATAGCACCCCTTTATTATATTTTACTTGGACGCCATCTACTATTACATTTATATCTTTCTTTTGTACATCAATTGTGCTCCCATCGGGTAAGGTCAGCACTGCCTGTTTGCTACCCGGCTCGATTAGTGCAATACGTGCCTTGTTGTCCTCCATTGCCTGATAATGATTCACGGCATAAAAAGAAATTCCCACAGCCAATACTACCATAGCCGCAGCAGCATACCACCACGTCCGGATACGACGTATCTTTCCGTCAGACGGATTTTCTTTTTGTTGAATTTGTTGAAGGAAATGCTCGTAAGCCTTTTCCGATGAATATTCTTTATACTTATTAAAAGAGTCTTTCAGTTCCTCACTATCCTGCAATTTCTCATACACCGTTTTCAGTTCCGGGTGCTCAGATAAACGTTGTTCCAACACCAGCTGCTCTTCGTCGCTTGCATCTCCCAAAAGAGCCTTTTTTATCAAAGAGGCATCCTGATATGTGTTTTCTAACTTTTTCATAATTTTATCTATTTCTAGTGAGATTTTTATCTTTGCTTTACTATAGTTATACATAACGTCTATAAATGGGTGACAAAAAGATGATTATTTTTTAGATGAAGCATTCCTATCGAAGACTTTACAGAGGAAAATCCTATCATTTTATCACTAAACACAGGCAATTCAGAGTGTTTTAACAATAATGTCACTACAGCATAGCAAATAAAAAGCACTAAAGAACGACAATTAGACATCTTAGAAAATATTTGTTTTTTTGGTTGCCGCTATTAAATTCATCCAATATTTAACTTCTTCAGGAGAATCAAAAAACACTTTTCTATTGTCACTTATCACTTTTAAGACTTAGTAGGCTGATATACAACAATTAAAAAGTGACAATAAGAGGTGATAATAGAGTGACAATAAGAAATATTCAGTTTTCTATTGTCACTTTTACCCAAAGATGCTCCTATCAACAAAAGACAATATACTCCCCCAAATAACACATACAACCCCATAAAAGATGCCGGATTTAATAGTCAGCCTTCCGTTCATCAATGTGTTACGAAGCCTCAATTAACATTTTCACATAGTAACAAAACTTCAGTTCACGTACGTGGTCCCATCGGTTCACGCACATAGAGCGACGGGATCACGTACGTAAGCTCAACGAACCACGTACATGAAACAAGAATATGCTATATAGCAAGCACATTAATCAAGCCTTTGCTACATACTAATGTCGCCACCTTGCAGCATTAAACCTGCTGTATTACGGTTCTTATCTTCGAACAATAGAGAGTAAATATGAAAGAATTATCCGGATAGTATCTTAAAAAATCAAAGAAAGCAGGACGGAATAAGTTGAATTGCCCAGCTTTTCACGCAAGAATTTATAGCTGCGGCTCTTTTGGGTTTTAACCGTATTGATACTCACACCTAATTTAGATGCAATCTCATCCCAGGAATGACCTTCAATTCTCAACAAGATGATACGGCGTTGTTCGGCAGGAAGTTCTTCAATATAGAAATAGAGTTGCCGGATGGCCTCCTCTTTTACAGTCAGCGCATAGATCATTTCCTCGTCTTCAAAGTCTTCTTCCGAAGGCAGGGAGCTTAGTATAGAATCACGAATCTGATTGTTACGGATATAGAGTAATGCATTGTTATAGCATGCACGATAAAGATAATTAGTCAGTTCTTTGGAATCGGAGAAGATACGCTTACCTTCCCACACTGAAATAAAAACTTCTTGCACCAGATCTTCCACAGCATCGGATACGGATAAGAATTTGCTGACATAAGAGCACAAAGCAGCATAATAGCGATCATAAAAGTCCCTCCAGATCTTCTTGTCTTTCTGGTTGACTCCTAGCACTATAAAATCATCTTTACCATTCATATGTCCACACAACATTATTCATCAACATGAATACGACTCTCCCTAGATTATTGCAAAAAACTGGTTATAGCATATAGAATCCACAAATATATCTGTTTTTTCAGAATGTCAGTTCACACCCACACATAAAAAAACAGAATTAAAGGGGGATAAAATAAAAAAAGAGCGAATAATTCCGCCCCACCCTTAAAGAATCCCCCATAAATGGGATTCTTTTTTCTGCATCTCAATTTACTTGTTACCTAAAAACTACTTTTTTCCTAATACCTAATCAAACAATCTTTTTCCTAAAAACTAATCTTCTAATTAATACCTTAAAAAAATAATCTAATACCTAATTCTATAAACTAAAACTACTCTTTTCCTTTTGTTATTACCTTTTTTCTAATACCTAAAAATATAAGTAGTTTCACAACTACGATGCAAAGGTAGAGGTGTTTTGGAAAACAACAAGAACTTTTATGCTAAAAAACATCTTTTCCCTTGTTTTTTTGACTTATGTCAAGAAGAAGGGGGAAGATCGAATGCAAAAGACATATCTGACCACAAGTTTTACACTATTTTTGCCGGAACAATCATTTCACATTCTATTTCGTCAAATAATCCTGCACGTTTTCATGTGACAAAAAGAAAGTCTGACGCATCAAAGCAAAGCACATACTTAGCATTTTGAAAGAATTCACAGACTCATCGCACCACATACAAGCCAGATTACAATACATTCTGCATATTTCTAATTCAAAATTACGGCGTTTTTTAGAATCATCTCCGCCTCCTCCCCGAAATTTCGGAAGCAAAAACAGGCAGAAGACACATTTCTCGCAACTTTTCCGTAACTTTGCAGCGTTTGATAATAAATAAGGTAGAATGGATTTTAAGTACGACGTTATTGTAATTGGTGGCGGACATGCCGGTTGCGAAGCAGCAGCCGCTGCTGCAAATTTAGGTTCCAAGACTTGCCTCATCACGATGGACATGAACAAGATCGGGCAGATGAGTTGCAACCCCGCAGTAGGAGGAATCGCCAAAGGACAAATAGTACGTGAAATAGATGCACTGGGCGGACAGATGGGATTGGTGACGGACGAAACCGCCATACAGTTCCGAATCCTGAACCGTTCGAAAGGACCGGCCATGTGGAGCCCCCGCGCTCAATGCGACCGTGCCAAGTTTATCTGGTCATGGCGTGAAAGGCTGGAAAACACCCCCAACCTTCATATCTGGCAGGACACTGTGAGCGAACTGCTCGTCGAGAACGGCGAAGTAACCGGCCTCGTTACCCTCTGGGGTGTCACATTCAAAGCGAAATGCATCGTACTGACGGCAGGAACTTTCCTGAACGGACTGATGCACGTAGGTCGTCACCAACTACCGGGCGGCAGAATGGCAGAACCCGCCTCTTACCAACTGACAGAATCCATCGCCCGACATGGCATTGCCTACGGAAGAATGAAAACCGGTACACCGGTACGAATCGACGCCCGCAGCGTCCATTTCGATCTGATGGATACGCAGGACGGAGAATGTGACTTCCATAAGTTCTCATTCATGAATACCAGTACGCGTCATCTGAAGCAACTGCAATGCTGGACCTGCTATACCAACGAAGAGGTACACCGGATTCTGCGCGAAGGACTTCCGGATTCACCCCTGTTCAACGGACAAATTCAAAGCATCGGCCCCCGCTATTGCCCCAGCATCGAAACCAAGATTGTCACCTTCCCCGATAAAGAACAACATCAGCTATTCCTCGAACCCGAAGGAGAAACAACACAGGAATTATACCTGAACGGATTCCGATGGATATTCAGATAGCCGCATTGAAAAAGATTCCGGCATTCAGGGACATCGTCATCTATCGCCCCGGATATGCAATTGAATATGACTACTTCGACCCTACGCAATTAAAACATTCGCTGGAATCGAAGATTATCAGAAATCTGTTCTTTGCCGGACAAGTGAACGGAACGACCGGTTACGAAGAAGCCGGAGGACAAGGTATCATTGCCGGCATCAATGCACACATCAACTGCCACGGTGGAGAACCATTCACCTTAG
>ERZ780166.1101-NODE-1101-length-15942-cov-3.129666_pt1 | contig 15942 bp, 16 predicted proteins | sample MGYA00511366_ERZ780166 | MGnify/ENA primary metagenome ERZ780166 (study PRJEB29588, sample SAMEA2162231) | human gut metagenome | biome: human gut; feature: human-associated habitat; material: faeces | place: Denmark | collected 2008/2010 ...
TGCGCGGCGCCCGGGCTGGTGGTCTCGCAGCTCCCGACCCTTGAGGGACAACGGTTCACTTGCTACGACGGATTCGAAGAGGAGCCTATCGCCAAAGGCGGCGAGTACGTCAAGACACCGGCGGTGACTTCCGGCAACCTGATCACAGGACGCGGGCCGGGGTGCGCCATCGATTTTGCCCTTGCCATCGTTGGACACGTGACAAGCCCAGCTCTTGCGGAAGGCATCCGCGCCGCCATGATGCTCTCATAGTGGTTAACAGGAAAGCAAATGGGCAGACCAGGCGAGACTGAGGAACTGATGTGGTTCACGATGCGGGTCACCTACCACCGTGAGCTGGAGGCCAAAAGGCTTCTGGACGAGAAAGGCGTGGAAAACTTCATTCCGATGAAGTACGAGAAATCCCCCAGAACCGGAAAAAAGCGCCTCGTACCGGTGATCCACAACATCATATTCATACGCGCCACCGCATCCGGAATCCAAGAGCTTAAGCAGCCCACCCGCATTCCCATGCTGCAATACATGATGGATCAAAGACTCGGCAAGAAGATCACTGTCCCCGAGAAGCAGATGAGGACATTCATCGCGGTGGCGGGATCCTATGACGAGTCCCTGCGTTTTTTCGGCCCCGCCGAGATCAATTTCACAAAAGCGCAGAAGGTCCGGATAACGGGAGGATTATTCGAAGGATGCGAAGGTGTGTTTGTCAAGGTCAAGGGATACCGCTCCAGGAAAGTCATCGTCGAGATAAAGGGCGTGGTCTCCGTCGCGTTGGTCTCCGTCCATCCCGACCTTGTCGCTCCGATTGAATAGGAAGCCTTCCGGTTGCGCGGACATGCCCTGGAAACCGGCCCGGGATTCAGGAACATTTCAATTTTTCCGACCGATCGACTTGCCTTTTAGGATAGAATTTCATATATTTGATGCAATGTTACTGAGCATGTTCGACTGTTCAATGAATAAAGCGAATTCACCAGTAATCGCCTTCGAGTCGTTCACCGATCTAACTAATTGACACCTAACCTATTGCAACAGGTGCCAAGCCCCAAGAATTTCCCAAGACACAACATAACACTTTAAAAAGATGATCATAGCGGTTGACTTTGACGGGACCATCGTCGAGCACAAGTACCCCAAGATAGGCAAAGAGATACCTTTCGCCGTGGAAACGCTGAAACGCCTTCAGGCCGACCATCACACCCTGATACTTTGGTCGGTAAGGGAAGGCCAGCTGCTGAAGGACGCCGTGGATTGGTGCCGCGGCCGCGGCTTGGAGTTCTATGCCGTGAACAGCAACCACCCCGAGGACTTCTACGAAGGTGAGGACACCCCGACCTCCCCGCGCAAACTGAAAGCCGATCTCTTCATCGACGACCGCAACCTGGGAGGACTTCCCGACTGGGGCGTGATCTACCACGTGATCACCGAAGGAATAACCTTCCGCGACTACTACCTCTCCCACTCAACCTCGCCCTCCCCCACCCGCCGCAAGTCCCTCTGGCCCTGGTCCGGGAAATAGTTCCCGCCCACCGCACCTAAGCGACACCATATGTCAAGCAACTCGGAAAGCACAATAAACAACAAACGCATCGCAAAGAACACCGCCCTGCTCTACGTCAGGATGCTGTTCCTGATGGCTGTAGGACTGTTCACCAGCCGAGTGATTCTGGCGAGCCTCGGAGTTGTCGACTACGGAATCAGCAACGTGGTTGGAGGAGTCGTGGCCATGTTCGGCTTCCTGAATGCGGCGATGACGACCTCGACGCAGCGTTACCTGACTTACGAGCTGGGACGCGGCGAGACAGGCCGTCTAAGACTGACATTCATGACCAGCGTGTACATTCACATCATCATAGCCGCGACCGTAGTTCTGCTCGCGGAGACAATCGGCCTGTGGTTCCTGAAAAACAAGATCGTCATCCCGTCAGGACGCGAGACTGCGGCCATGTACTGCTACCAATTCGCGATACTATCCACTGTCGTGTCAATCCTGAACTATCCGTTCAACGCGGCAATTGTGGCACACGAAAGGATGGATGCGTTCGCCTACATTTCGATTCTGGACGTTATGCTCAAACTCGGAGTGGCATACACCATCTACGCCGTAAATCTCGACAAACTGATCGTCTATTCAATCCTCATGCTGCTTGTCCAGATCGTGATGACATCTATCTATGCGATCTACTGTAAACGGCATTTTGAGGAGACCCGCTTCAAGAGGCTCTGGGACACAAGCCTACTTAAGGAGATGGGATCATTCGCAGGGTGGAACATGTGTGGCAACGTGGCATATATCCTTTTCACACAAGGACTCAACATTCTCCTTAACATGTTCTTCGGCCCGGTTGTCAACGCAGCAAGAGGTGTGGCAGTCCAGGTTCAAGGAGCGATAATGCAGTTTGCCGGAGGCTTCCAGACAGCGATCAACCCGCAAATCACAAAAACATACTCACAGAATGACTTAAGGAATATGCACACCCTCATATTCAGAAGTTCCAAATTTACGTTCCTGCTTCTGCTTTGCCTGTCTCTGCCGGTCATGCTCGAAGCTGACGTGATTCTGGACGTCTGGCTAAAGACCGTTCCTGAATATTCCTCAATATTCCTAAGGCTCATGCTGTGCGTTGCGATCATCGACGCTGTCGCCAACCCTTTGATGATTTCCGCCGCAGCGACAGGCAATGTCAAAGTCTATCAATCTGTTGTCGGGGGTATTTTGCTCGCGATAGTACCGATCTCCTACGTGGTTCTGAAATTGGGAGGGAACCCGTATTCCGTTTTCATCGTACACCTCTGCGTATGCATTGTCGCTTTCATCGCACGACTATTCATCGTCAGACCGATGATCAAGATCAAAGTTTCCGACTACGCCAGAAACGTGATTGCACGATGCGCCGTGACCGCTTTGCCGGCAATAGCCATATCGCTGATGTTCAAGGCTTCTTTGCCAAATTCAGTACCATTTGCAGCATTGGTCTGCTGCCTAAGTGCCGCCACAGTGGCCGCATTCGCCTATTACATCGGTCTGACGCGGCACGAACGTGAGGTAATCGGAAGCAGAGTCGCCGGAATCATAAGCCGCTTCAAAAAATGATAAGCATCAAGGACAAAATAGACTGCTGTGGCTGCTCGGCCTGCGTCCAGACGTGTCCGAAGCAATGTATAAGGCTTGAGGAAGACAACGAAGGTTTCCTCTATCCGTCAGTCAACAAGTCTTTGTGCGTCGAATGCGGGCAATGCGACAATGTCTGTCCTATGCTCCATGGGCATGAGCCACAGGAGCCTGTAGGTGTCTATGCAGCGACCAACCCTGATGAGGGCATAAGGATGCAAAGCAGTAGCGGAGGCATCTTCTCGCTTATCGCCGAAAACATTATCAGACAGGGCGGAGTGGTGTTCGGCGCTGCGTTCAATGAAGATTGGGAGGTCACTCACTGCTTTGCGGAGACAGTTGACGGAATCGCAAGATTCAGAGGCTCGAAATACGTCCAGAGCCGTACCGGAACAACCTATGCCGAGGCTGAACGTTTCCTGAAGGCCGGACGGAAGGTTCTATACTCGGGGACTCCATGCCAGATCGCCGGCCTTAAGAGCTTTTTAAGAAAGGAATATGGCAATCTCCTGACGGTAGACTGCGTCTGCCACGGAGTTCCAAGCCCTGGAATATTCAGAGAATATCTTAGATCAGCTGTTCAGCCAATAAACAAGGTCAACTTCCGCGACAAAAGGACTGGTTGGAAGCATTATAGCGTAACTGTCAAATCTGAGGACAAAGAGTCGAGTGGTGTCTATCACGACAATGGCTATATGCAAGGTTTCCTCGGCAATTTATTCCTCCGTCCTTCTTGTTACGGTTGCCGCTTTCGCGAAGGGAGATCCACCAGCGACATCACCTTGGGCGACTTTTGGGGCATTGACCAAATCAGACCCGAACTAGATGACGACAAAGGCATTAGCATAGTCATCACTTATGCCCCCCATGCAGATAATCTGCTCAAGACGCTCAGGGGAACCTTATCCGAAATGCTACTTGAAGATGCCATGGAGCATAACCCAAGCATCAGAACATCAGTCAGCGTTCCATCCCTGCGACGAGTTTTTTTTGCCCTATGGAAGCGCATTGGCTTTAAGGCCGCCCTGAAAATCTGCACGGACTCCTCTATTCCTTACAGAGCCTTCAGAAAGATTATCCGGACATTTGTAAGATGAAAATAGCTATTCTTACCCAGCCCCTACACAACAACTACGGTGGCATCCTTCAGTGCTATGCTCTGCAGACAGTACTGGAAGGTATGGGGCATCAAGTGACAGTCATCAACCGAAGGTGGGCAAGACCCGGTGACCAAAACCATAATAGAAAGGATCTTGACTTATTGCTCTCCGAGATTCAAGGTTTTTAAGGAAATGCCTGCAAGAGGGGGGCAGATTAAACATAAGATTTCAGAACCGAACAGATTGTCAAGTTCTAAACCAGTCATCCTTCTCACAGATCTGGATGTCACCCTATGTCCTCCGATGTTGAAAACTAGCCTTTTGGCGAATCAAGAGCAAAATGATGATTTCATCCTCAATATTGCTGTTGATGAAGCGGAGGCTTGGCTTATGGCTGACAGAGAAGGTTTTGCCTAATATTTCGGCATCCCAATTTCTGAAATCCCTAATGCAGTTCCTCAAATAATGGGTGGCCGCAAGCCCTTAACAGAGATGGAGCTCCCCTGCAAGTCTTCCTGGATGTTCACGCACATCCCTATCAGCGAATCATCAAAGGATGAGTTAAAGCGACAAATCGAAGCCCAAGGGACAGCTACGAAAGGGAAAGAGTATAATCCTGCCGTTGTTCCATTCATAAAGAATGCTTGGAGCATCGACTCAGCAATGCCAAACTCGGACAGCCTCACTCGTATGGTCAAAAGGTTACAAGCCTTGGAAGAGAGATATTAGTTGTTTTTTTGTATATAGTCTGCGGTCGCAGTAATCAGTGGCAAATGACTGTCTTCGTACTTCGTAAAAGTAGACGCGCACTTTCAAGAAGACAAGCGAAATAATTGCAGATTTTTGCGTATGTTTGTATAGAATTAGAAGTTTGGTTGTTATGATCAAGGAATTAAGAATAAGCAATCTGGGACCCATTAAATCTATGTCGGTCTCCAATCTGCATAACATCAATTTGCTCATTGGCCCTAATCAATCCGGGAAAACTTTTTTGTTGAAAGCGTTGTTCTCGGCGTTAAAGACAGTCGAACAATTTCATAGAGGGAAGGATAATCGTTCAGACAGGGAAATCCTCTCTGATAAAATATATTGGACTTTTCAAGTCTCACAATTGGGAAATATTGTGAGAAAAGGCGGTGACACCTTCAAATTTACCATGCTGTCAGATGACGGTGAAAGTTTCACCTACTCATCAGGGCAATCCGCTGTTAAATATGCCACAATAGAACAAAACACATTCAGACAGAAAGAATCCAATTCCATCTTTATACCTGCCAAGGAAGTCATCTCAATAAAAGATATTATCCTTGAGTCCCGGGATTCTCGTTCAGAGTTTGGATTTGAAGATCCTTATTATGACTTGGCCAAGGCTCTTAACAAAACTCTAAAAGGGCGCAATTTTTCGGCTTTCTCAAATGCGCGACATAACGTCACTGAAATGATAGGTGGCCGTCTTGAATATAGTCAGCAAAAGAAAGAATGGCTATTTAGAGACAGTAACCGCAAAGTATACGATATAGCCTCAACTTCAGAAGGTGTCAAAAAACTTTCCGTGTTGGATTTATTGCTGGGCAACCGCTATTTGGACAACCACTCTATTGTGATTATCGATGAGGTGGAGGCCAATCTTCATCCTTCACTGATTCTCCGATATTTACAAACACTTCTTATGCTATCCAAGGCGGGAGTGCAGTTTTTCATATCATCACATTCATACTTTGTTATCAAATACCTGTACGTAATCGCCCATAAGGAGCATCTTAACATTCCTGTACTTTCCTTTGAGAACGGCACGTGCACAATCAGCGATTTGATGACTGAGATGCCCCGGAATCCTATTGTTGACGAATCCATCAAACTCTATAAAGAAGAAATCGGTTTGTAGTATGGAGTTTATCGAGTCTTTTATGAAGTTCTCTTTTGCCGATGATGATGTGTTTCGGATAGAAGAAGATGAATTGGCCGGCGGAAATTCGGGTCACAAGGCGTGTGAATGTGTAGTTCTGATAAGTCCCTGGATAGCATTTATTGAGGCAAAGGCATCAACGCCGAATCCTAACTCAAGTGAAAGATTCAATGAATTCATCGATGACATAAAACAGAAATTCAAGGATTCACTCAATCTTTTTGAAGGAATAAAGAAAGGACATCTTGGCGAAGAAGCGCTTATGCGGCTTCCTGTAAATCTTCGCAATGCAGAAGTCCCTACAAATGACTATCTTATCTACCTTATCGTTTACGGCCATAGGTTAGATTGGCTTTCAGGTTTGCAAGATGCCTTGAGAGAAGCCCTGCGAGATGTAGTAAAGGAATGGAATCTTCGAGATTCCAATGTCAAGGCTCTGAATGAAGAAATCGCAAAAGAACTGCATCTTATCACCGGTTATGTTCCAAGAAACATTGTTGACAGTCTCCGCCAAGACAATGGGAATGCCGATGAGTTGGCCACCAGCCGATGGTTTGTCGAGAATTGCAAATAATGTTATTACAAATAAGTGACTTATGCCAATTAATAGACAGGCAATGATAAAAGCATATCCGTTCAGTTCACCCTCCAGAGGAGGTGAGAAACCTGACAACGGTGTTGACATCATGGTTCTTCTTGACAAAAGCCTATCAGTTGGCATGATATTTTGGAATGTGGAGTGACTGGGGACATTTCTTGGCAGAAAAGTCGAGCTGAAGGATCCAAGATCACCATCCATTCTTTCCCCAAGTAAGCGTAAATCGCGACAAAATTCTGGTTTATGAAAGAGCCCATTAATTTAAACGAACAAAAAAGGATACAATTAGAGATACTTGATGACATCCACATGTTTTGCCTTCAGAATGGGATCCGCTATTCTTTAGCCTATGGGACCTTATTGGGCGCAATCAGGCATCAAGGATACATTCCGTGGGACGATGACATCGATCTAATGATGCCACGAACTGATTATGAGAAATTCTTAAGATCCTACAAATCCGAGAAAAACGAGGTATTGGATCTTAGAAATAATGACTGCACAATAGAACTTTTTTCCAAAGTCTCCCGAAAAGGCACTCTCATGATTGACACAACGGAAGGCAGAGGTCTATGGGGAATTAATATTGATATTTTCCCTATGGATGGTGTCCCAGATGATTATGGGCGACATTGGCAAGCCATCGTAGACAAAAGAAAAAAATTACCTCTACTTTGCCCCTTCTATAAAGCAATACATCACAATAAAGCATATTGGCTAGTCAAATATATAATGAAACGATTGTTCTGTCTAAACTTTACAAATTATATTTTGTTAAAAAAACAGATCAACAATGCCGCTTCCTCCTTCTCTGTTTGTGATACGTTATTTTGTGGTTGCTTATTAACAGATGATCCCAAAGATGCCGTACCCTCAAGATTATTCGACCGCATTAATCTGATTAAATTTGAAGGGAAGGAATACTTCTCCATAACTGACTTCGACACCTATCTGAAGACAATATATGGAGATTACATGCAGCTGCCTCCTGTTGAAGATCGTGTTTCCCATCATTTGTATAAAGCCTTTATAGTACAATGATAACCATCACTGACGGATTCAGATCGCAGAAAAGGAATGAAGATTACTCTACAGCATTAATATCAGAGTGACAAAAATAATGAATATCGGAATACTAACACAGCCATTAGTAGTGAATTATGGAGGAATACTTCAGTGCTTCGCACTTCAGCATTATTTGGAGAGTCGAGGTCATAATGTTATAATTCTCAACAGGAAAACAAAGCCCGGTGTTTTGTACAGGATAAAGCAGCCAATACGCCATATAAAACATATTTTTGATGGCTCATTTAAAGGAAGATTATCGATAAATAGATTTATAAGAACTAGTATCAATCTATCAGAACCAATATATTCCTCGTTAGGATTATATGAAGCAATGAAAGATTATAATTTAGATGGAATAATCGTTGGGAGCGACCAAGTATGGAGAGAATGTTACTCCCCGAATATAGAAGACTTCTTCCTCGGTTTTATCCCCGACAATTATCACTGTTTTAAAATAGCGTTTTCGGCATCTTTTGGCACATCGGATAATCCTATTTCACAACGTTGTCTGAAATCCTGTGTTGAGTACGCTAAAAAATTTTCCGCCGTAAGTGTAAGAGAAGATTCTGGACGTATAATCTTAAGGGACATCTTTAATATTACCGCAAAAGTCACATTGGATCCGACACTCATATTGCCAAAGTATTGTTATGACCAGTTATATAAACATAAAGAAAAGAGGTTTAATCAATTCGTACTAAGTTATATTCTTGATGATACCTGTGAAAAAAATCAAATAATCGAAGATGTGACAAAGTATTATTCACTGCCCTGCTACAATATTCGATGCAAATCAAAGAATAATCCCATTTCTATCATAATACCTCCGATAGAAGAGTGGCTTGATCTATTTAATTCCGCCGACTTTATTGTTACTGACTCTTTCCACGGATGCGTGTTTTCAATCATTAACAAAAAACAGTTCATTCTTATCTCTAACGAAGGAAGAGGATTAGAAAGATTCCTCTCGCTACTGGGTATGTTAGGACTTTTGGATAGGTTGATATATAGTTGTAATGACTACTATCAAAAGCGTAGTATCCTATCGAAACCAATAGACTATGCGACAGTGGATAGAATAATAGAACAGAAGCAGAAAGAAAGTTTAGAGTTCTTGAACACTGCTTTACATAGCGTAGAGGTACAAGAATCATAACAAAAATAAGGAAGCCCAATTATGATGTTAAATACATATATCATTCATTTAAAAAAATCAACTGCGAGATATGAGTATATAACAAATCTATTATATAGATACGATTTCTTGAATGTTGAATACATCGATGCCGTAGATGGTAGACTAATGGATGATTTTTCGATCAGGAAACAATTCAATTATACTAAAAGCTATCATAGATACGGTAGAACACTAAATAAGGGAGAAATCGGGTGCGCATTGAGCCATAGAAAATGTTATGAAAGAATCATTCTATCCCAAAATGAATACGCTTTGGTTTTAGAAGATGACATATCGATAATGCGCGAATTAAGAGTGCTGATAGATTTGAGACCACAAATAGATTTAATAATGAACACACCAAAACCAACGATCTGTTTTTTGTCAGGAGACTATTGGTTTTGGGAAGGACGCGAGGGTATTACATCCGTGTTTAGTGCGGTAGGTGCATATGCTTATTTGATCAACAAAGCGGCGGCTAGAAAAATACTTGAACAAGACAAAACATATACAGTAGCCGATGACTGGGATTATGTCAAAGTGCTAAAAGTACGGTACTTTGCTATAAAACCATACATATTTGACGCAAATTTGAAGATGGATTTATTATCTACTGATGTCAAACAGGATCAATGGGGTGTTAACAAAAAAGGGATGAGCCTAATATTTCTACTATTACATTTCTATTTTCAGTTCGTAAAGTTCATTCTGTATAAATGCCACCATTTCGAATCAAAAGTTCGCGTCATTGACAACAAGGCTGTATATGACAAGGAGTAGCCATGAAACACGCATATTTAATAATTGCACATAATGAGTTCAAGATACTCGAGAAGTTAGTACATCTTTTAGATGATAGTCGGAATGATATTTATTTACATATCGACAGAAAAGTCAAGTTGATCCCCAATATTAAATGTCAGCATGCCGGCCTATATGTTTTAAATGAGAAAGAACGACTTGATGCTCGATGGGGAAGTATCTCACAAATTAAAGTAGAACTACAACTGTTTATAATCGCATCTAAGAATCATTCTTACGGATATTACCACCTCATTTCCGGAGTACACCTTCCTATTAAAAACCAAGATTATATCCATAAGTTTTATGAGAGATGTAATCAACAAGAGGTGCTGCAATTTATGTCCACGAATGAAGAAGAAATAACTTTCAAGATCAAAAGACTCCATTTGTTTGTCAATAATTATTTGAATCCAAATAAAATAATAAGAAAGATAGACCAGTTAATGTGGAGGACGGTTCTATACTTTGAGAAGTGCCTTAATTTATATAGGCATTGTGACAAATACTACCTGAAGGCCTCTCAATGGGCTTCATTAACAGATAAAGCAGTTAGGTTCATTCTGAAAAACAAAACAGATATATTAAAGGAGTATCACCATACTTTCTGTAGCGATGAATTCTATTTAGCGACATTACTTTCTAGACATCCTGAAATGTTTAGTATAAAAGATAGCCACGAACTATTGAAAGTACAGTTTCACAGAGGGAATCCTATTACATATACAGCCGAGGCTTTTATGGAATTGGTTAACTCTGACTGCTTGTTTGCAAGAAAGTTTTCTGAAAAGCACATGGATGTTGTGAACAGAATCTCGAATCACATATCCTCCAAGACATCTATAGAATAAAGTTTCATGAGACACGCTTATCTAATCATTGCTCATAATAATGAACCTCTACTTCAAATGCTCATTTCAATATTGGACGATAATCGAAACGATATCTATGTTCATATTGACAGGAAAGCAGATTTTGATGGCAGCACACTACGCACTTCTAACAGCCTTCTCACTATTCTTCACGAAAGATACGATGCCCGTTGGGGAGACTTTAGTTTAGTGGAAGCAGAACTTGAGTTGTTAAAGGTCGCTTATGCCAGTGGAGAATATAGTTACTACCACTTTATTTCCGGTGTGGATCTTCCGATTAAATCCCAAGACTATATTCATTCTGTCTGCGAGAAAAACGATAAACTTGAATACATAGGTATAGCAGAAGTTTCAAAAGATGAACTTCGATGGAGGAGTGGACATTATTTCCTTTTCACAAGAGAGTTCAAATCGAAGAACCTCGCGATTCGAATGATTAGACAAATGTATTTGCGTCTGCAAGATTTGATTGGATATGAAAGAAATGATGATATTGAATTAAAGAAAGGGGCGCAATGGTGCAGCATAACCTCTGATTTTGTAGGGCACATTTTAGGCAAGGAAAATGAAATCAGGAAACGTTTCCACAATACATACTGTCCAGATGAGGTCTTTATCCAGACGTTGTGTTGGAACTCCCCATTCAGGGATCGTATATGTAATCCTAAAGATGAATTTGACAGTTGCAGAAGGTTTATTAAATGGAATGACGGCTCACTGGAACCAATACAAGTATCAGATGTAAGGGCCATGTACGAGTCCAATCGATGGTTTGCAAGAAAAATCACACGATTGCATGATGCTGAAGAGATAAGACGAAAGTTATTCGATAATGAGTAAAGTATCAGTCATAATACCAATATTCAGAGTTGAAAAGTTCATCGAAAGATGTGCGATTTCTTTGTTTGAACAGACATTGGACAGCATTGAATACATATTTGTGGATGACACCACTCCCGATAAGAGTATCGAGATTCTAACTGATGTCCTTGAACGGTATCCGCAAAGAAAGCCACAAGTGACAATTTTGAGGCATGATGTGAATAAAGGATTACCGGCAGCCAGAAACAGTGGATTGTCAGTCGCTGGCGGAGAATACGTATTCCATTGTGATAGTGATGACTATCTGGAAAGTAACGCTTTGGAACAGATGCTCAATGTCGCTGAAAAAACAGATTCCGACATAGTTTGGTGTGACTATTACCTTTCTTTTTCCATGAATGAAAGGATAATGGTACAGCCAAATTACTCTAATTCACAGGAAGCTATAAAGGGAATGCTTTCCGGTACCATGAAATACAATGTCTGGAATAAGTTGGCCAAACGACGATTATATGTGAACAATAGTATTTCATTCCCGGCAGGGCATAGTATGGGTGAGGATATGACAATGATCAAGCTGTTTGCCCACGCAAAAAAAGTCGCGTATCTTAATGCTCCACTTTATCACTATATCAGGCTGAACACAGATGCCATGACTCAATCCTATTCAGAGAGAAAAATTGCAGACATCGAATTTAATGTTGCACAAACACTTGATTACCTGTTGAAAAACTGCAAATTTGATCTTACTCAAGAGTTTGCTTTTTTTTAGTTAAGCACAAAACTTCCACTGCTCATAAGCGATAAGATATGTAATTATCGAATCTGGAATGAATTGTATCCTGAAGCGAATAAGTATATACTTAAGAATAAAAAACAGTCTGTAAGAATAAGAGTTCTACAATGGCTCGCATCAAAAAAGGTATATTCGTTTGTCAAGTTGTATAACATTATTCTTAACAAATTAATATACGGATTATTATATAAATAAGACATGGGCAACAAGAAATCAATATTCTACATATTAGATGTACTTCTGACAGGGATACTTTTCAGTATGTACTTTTTTCCTTTTCAGTTTTATGCGTTGCCTGATGTCAATACTAAAATGGGACTGGCTGCAATTGGGCTTGTCGTTATAGCATTTAGTTCTGCAAAAAAGGAGAATAACATCATAAACAGCGATATTTTCAAACTTATGATGTATGCTGGAATTGTATCCTTGTTTGGATTAATCTCAATAACGTATAATAGCACTCCCGATACGGCCTATGCGACATATATCATATCGTTTCTTGTTTGGTTAAGTGCCGCATTCGTTGTCACTTATCTTATGAGGCAAGTTCATGGCTATCTATCTGTAGATTTGATATGCCAATATACAATTGCGATATGCGTTTTCCAGTGTATTGTGGCATTAGGTAACGACCTTTATAAACCTCTCAAAATGTTTCTTGACCATTATATTAATCAAGGACAAGATTTCTTAGACTCCGTGCATCGTATGTATGGTATAGGCGCGACATTAGATACGGCGGGAATCCGCTTTAGTTGCGCTCTTGTCATGATAGCGTATCTTATAATAAACCAAGATAACACGTCAAAAAGGCGCAACCTTGTATTGCTCATCATTTCATACTTGATTATTGCTATTATAGGCAATATGATCGCTCGCACAACATCTGTTGGGTTAATTGTGTCTTTTTTGTACCTGCTTTGCAAGACTGGTCTGTACAAATTTAAATTATCGGCTGAATCAAAAAGATTTTGGTCCTGGATGTCCTTATTAGTAATATGCTTTGTCCCGATCATAGTCTATTTGTATAACAATAATACAATTATTCATAATAATTTAAGGTTCGCATTTGAAGGTTTATTCAACTATTTTGAAAAAGGTGAATGGAGTACTACGTCCACAAATAAACTCATGACGATGTATGTCTTTCCAGAAACATTAAAGACATGGCTTATCGGTGATGGTTATTTCTCAAATCCAGCAGCCATAGATCCTTATTTCACGGGAAAAGTCATAGATGGTTATTATATGGGTACAGATGTCGGATACTTACGATTCATCTTTTATTTTGGCATCACAGGTTTGCTTGCCTTTTCTTTGTTTATGTTTAAGTCCGCAAAGATCAGTGTCAAAAATTTACATCAGCAGAGAAGTCTGCTTTACCTTATCTTGTTAATTAATTTCCTTGTCTGGTTCAAAGTCGCCACAGACATATTTCTTGTCTTCGCTCTATTCTTGACAATCGGTAAAGAAGAAAACGATGATTACTACAATAGAATAAAACTTAATATATGAAACTTCTATACAACATAGCAGGCACCTATCGGCCCGCGGGGATGGAGAGGGTGCTGACGAACAAGGCCAACTGGTTCGCGGCACACGGATATGAGGTAGTCATCGTCACTACGGATCAGAAAGGGCGGAAACCGTACTTCGAACTTGACCCGGCAATCAGGTGCATCGACCTTGGGATTGGGTATGAGGACAATAACGGGGCGTCTTTGTTCAACAAGATGATCAATTATCCTATCAAGCAGCGCAGGCATTTTAAAAAGCTAAAGGCGCTGCTGATGAAAGAACGCCCTGACATCACGATTTCAATGTTCTGCAACGATGTGTCACTAATTCCAAGAATCAAGGATGGGAGCAGGAAGGTTTTGGAAGTTCACTTCTCGCGGTTCAAGAGACTGCAATATGGACGGAAAGGGTTGTGGGGAATCGTGGATAGATGGAGAAGCGACAATGATGTAAGTCTGGCAAAGAGATTTGATGCCTTTGTGGTTCTGACGAAAGAGGACTCCGGGTACTGGGAGACAGACAACATCCGGCATATTCCTAACGCCCGTACTTTTGAGAATGTCTTACCTGCGACACTTGACAACAAGAAGGTCATCACCGTGGGGCGCTACTCCTATCAAAAAGGTTATGACTTGCTGATCAAGGTATGGAAAGAGGTTCATGAACAATGCCCAGGCTGGTCTCTGGACATTGTCGGAGACGGAGAGGATCGGGAGAAACTACAAAAAAGGATTGAAGAAATGGATCTTGACGGAAACGTCTGCCTCAAGCATTCCACGGCACAGATAGCTAAAGAATATCAAGGGGCCTCGATCGTCGTGCTGTCATCACGTTACGAAGGCTTACCGATGATTCTGCTTGAAGCACAGGCCTTCGGCCTGCCTATAGTGTCGTTCAAATGCAAATGCGGCCCCCAAGATGTCATAACAGATGGCAAAGATGGCTATCTTGTGGCAGAAGGCGACATTGATGGCATGGCAGAGCGGATCGTAGCGCTGATCAAAAACGACACGTTAAGGAGGGAAATGGGAAAGGCTGCTTTGGTTGCTTCGAACCGATATTCGGAAGAAGAGATTATGAAACAATGGATCAGCTTGTTTAATGAGTTATGGAACGGGCTAAAAAGACAATAGTTGTCTCTGCTGTCAACATAAGGAAAGGAGGCACTCTCACCATTTTGAGAGGGTGCTTGGAATACTTGTCATCGCTGCCATGTGAGGAATACCGCGTCGTCGCATTGGTACACAAGCGATCATTGGCTGATTTTCGAAACATTGAATACATCGAGATACCGACGACGGTCAAAAGTTGGTTCAGACGGCTTTGGTGTGAATATGTCACGATGTATGGTATCTCAAAGAAACTGCAACCAGTAGACCTGTGGCTGTCGCTACACGACACTACCCCAAGAGTGGTCGCCAAAAGGCAGGCCGTGTACTGCCAGACATCCTTCCCGTTTCTCAAAGTGAAGATTGAGGATCTTAGATTCGATCCCAAGATTGTTCTGTTCTCCTTGTTCACTCGTTTCGCCTACCAAATAAATGTTCATAGGAACAAATACCTTATTGTTCAGGCGGAGTGGCTAAGGAAGGGTTTTTCAGAGATGTTCAGGATTCCTGAAAAGCAGTTTGTTGTCTGCCCTCCTGATAAGAAAGCGACGGCTTACAATAACTTGAATATTGACCGCGAAGTTTTCACGTTCCTCTTTGTCTCGACACCGGATTGCCACAAGAATTTTGAGACTTTGTGCGAAGCGGCAAAAAGGTTGGAGAAGCGGTTGGGAAACGGAACTTTCAGAGTTGTTCTGACAATCAAAGGGGACGAGAACAAGTATTCAAGGAATCTTTTCTTGAAATATGGTCGGGTTCCATCAATCAGGTTCGAAGGATTCATGTCAAAAGACAGGTTATATTCCTTCTATGACAGCGCCAACTGCCTGATCTTTCCGTCACGGGTGGAGACTTGGGGGCTGCCGATCACGGAGTTTGCGGCCACCGGGAAGCCGATGCTGCTGTCAGACCTTCCGTTCGCTCATGAGACATCAGCTGGATGCGGCAAGGTGGCTTTCTTCAATCCTGAAGATCCGGCTGATCTTATGGAGAAAATGGCCAGGATTGCCGGTGGTGATGGGTCAATACTCCGGCCTGTTCCGAAAAAGACCATCGAACCGCC
>ERZ780166.1107-NODE-1107-length-15888-cov-2.477863_pt1 | contig 15888 bp, 16 predicted proteins | sample MGYA00511366_ERZ780166 | MGnify/ENA primary metagenome ERZ780166 (study PRJEB29588, sample SAMEA2162231) | human gut metagenome | biome: human gut; feature: human-associated habitat; material: faeces | place: Denmark | collected 2008/2010 ...
TGTAAGTAATAGAATTGAGTCATATAATTATGGTTCTTGGAATATTAGTATTTCTGCTAATCCTACTTCTCTTCCAGCAACCGGTGGTACTTCTACAATTACTTCGAGTTGTACTCGTTCTAAAACTCCTGTTTATACATCAGGTTCAACTGGAACTGCAACAACTGAAAGTGCAACTTCTACGTTAGCTTTAACAACTAATCCGGGAGGTTTTACATTAAATGGTAATAAATTAACAGCAGCTAATAATCCTATTGGTGCAAAAACTGCTACTGTAACTGCAAGTTATTCTGATGCTACTTCAAAGTCTGTAAGTGTGTCACAAGCAGCTGGGCCTGATGGTATTGGATATATGCAGATACAAGGTGATGGAACAAGTCATCCTATTTTTAGAGTAGGCAGTAACACAAGAAGTGTTGAACCTATGTCTATTAATGAAACCTCTGAAACTGCATCTGATGAAGATGTTAGTATATTTGCAAGCATTAAGAAATTTCTAACTAAATTTGTTTAAATTATGGCTAAAATAAATAAAGCAGCTCTCAAAGCATATTTTCAAACTGGAAAAATACCTACTCAATCTAACTTTGCTGATTTAATAGATAGTGTTATGAATATTCCCGATGGGGGGGAGGATTCAACATTAGTTCTTGGTAATGGTGATAAAAACGGTGCTCCTTACGTAAATGGTTATAGATTTGTTAATAATAGGGATAGCAATACTTATTTAATTATTTCTTGTTGGGATAATGATTTAGGTGATAATGTTCCTGTTTTATTATTTTATTTTCCAACTGATAGTCCAAGTACTAATTCTGATACAATAACTTATCATGTTTTAACAAGTAGTGAAGTTATGGACATGTATCAAGAATTAGGTGGGACTTTTAATGAAGCATCTGATGATACAGTTGTTTCAGCTATTAAGTATTTAGCTTTAGATTGGTTTAAAATATTTAATAGATATAATAATAATCCTCCTGCACCTCGTGTAATACAAAATGGTGAAAGTACTTACTTTGTATATCCTTGTAAACAAAATAACGAATGGTACGTAGGCTATGTAGTAGAAGATGAGGTTGATATGGGTGGTTCTAATCAGTTATATAGACTTACTCCGGTTGGTAATTCTCAACTCAAATGGAATATTTCTGATGGTTCTATTATTACTGATTTGGGTAATAATTCTAAATGGACAAGGAAAATTATGTAGATTCTAACTAAATAAATGTTAGAATCTACTATTATAATAATTGTTCATTATTGATAGATGGAAATATTAATAATGCTTCTATAAATGATTGTAGTTTGCATGGAGGTGGAACTTCAAATTCATGTAATATTAGAAAATCAGATGTTAAAGTTATAACACTTGAAGCTGGAACTGTTGAATATTCTGATATTATATATTCTATTTTGAATGATTCAGTTTCAGTCAAAGGTTGTAAATTACGTAATTGTACTATTTATGGTGCAAAATTTAGTTCTGAATTTACTGAAATAATTGGATGTTAAAGTGCATTCAAAACTGCTTTTAATGGTAGTGCAAATGAAATAAAAGGTTTTATATTTGGTTGCAATTTCAGTGGTTTGGAAAGTATTCCCGGTGTTATGAAAGGTGTTCAATGTTGTAAATTCAAATCTACGTTATTATCACAAGGTATAATTTTTGCGGATATATTTGGCAACAAAAATGCTTCTACAAATGGTATGAATACGGGTGTATAAATTAATAAATTAAATTATGAAAAAGGTCTATTGTAAATTCCTACCGTTCAAAGGATATTTATGTATGACTTTATTATGGTGGTTAGTAATTCGTACTGAATACAAAGATAAGATAACTCCTACTGTTGAACGACATGAATCTTGTCATAGTTATCAACAAGTAGTATTATTTATATTCAGTCTTATTGTAAGTATCATATTAAGTCTTACTACAAATTATTCTTGGTGGTGCTTATTATTAACTCCAATTATTCCTTTAATTGCTTACGTGATTAGTTGGATAGTTGAAATTATATTACCTCCTTATAACAGAGCTTATAAAGATATTTGTTTTGAAGGTGAAGCAAGAAGTTTAGAATCTGATAAAGATTTTAGAAAGAAATTGTTTCCTTTTAGTTTCTTAAAATATATTCCAAATAAGAAATATGGTGGTCGATGAAATTGATGAATGGTAAATGGAACAACTCGTAGGACATTTCGTTGAGTTATTCAGTACTCATTTTGATTTATCATTTATGCTTTGTGTGAATGTTTTAACATACATACTTATTAAAGCAATAGATGATATTAATGGTGATAAATCTGTTGGTACATGGACTAAACGACTTGTTATGTTAATTAGTTGTTTCGCTATTGCCGCAGGATATATAACAGGTGGATATGAGAATACTACAATTCTTATTAATTCTGCTATTCTTGCACCAGTTGCTTGGAGTTGGATATTCAAACCGATTCTAAAAAAGATTGGTGTTGATTATAAGAAAATTGATAAAACTACTAAAACTAATTAAGTTATGGCAAAAGTAACTCGTGGTGCTGGTACGACTGGCATTAAATTTGGTGATGTTAAGAAGATTAAGAAAGGTTCTAAAAAGAAATAAAACACTATGGCAAATTTTAAGCACAAAGTGTTCTTATTAATTGCTAAATGGATACCCGTAGCTGTTGCTGCGGGTATTTTGATTAATAATACACTTGCAATGTTGGATGTCAAAGATGTAATATTAGATTTATTTGATATTACTGTTGGTAGTTCGTTAGCTTTCGTTGTAATGATGTATGCTTGTAGCTATGTATTTAACTTTTGTTATTGGCATAAAATTGTTATAACTTATGACCTATTTGTGCTATTATATATTCTGCTAATTCGTTATACTAATATTGGTGAATGTAGTGACGGTTTATTACTTACAATTCATTATATTCTTGCAGGTATATTTATAGCACTAATTTGGTATGTTAAGAAAATGTGTAAAATTACTGATTAAAAAGATGGTGGATTATAAGAAAGCTCTTGTAGCAATTCTCGAAAATACTCTTGAGAATGTTAATGCTGGAAATACTAATATAACTGAGGAAGAAGCTTCTGTTATTATAGACCATCTTACAATGCTCAATAAAGGTGTAGCCACTGTTTCAAAAGCTTATGCTTGTGAACATGTTCTTCATATTACATCTAATAAATTTGATTATCTTGTCAGAAAAGGTATTATTCCTCACGGTCGTAAACGTTTAGGATTTAATGAACTTAGTTGGGTTCTTAAAGATTTAGATGAAGCTAAACGTTATTTGGCTAATAATAATGATTAATAACCTTTTGCGCTTGTAAATCCCGTAATCTTAATAGGTTACGGGATTTTTCATATCCTTATGTTATTGGAGATATTAGTTGTAAGTTTGTAGTGTAGTCGATTACTCTATCATTTAATAACAAACAAACTAATATCAATAATTGTATGAAAATGATTGATACTGAAACTGGCCATGAGATAGTTGAAGTTTCTGGACATGACAAGAAAGAGTATGCTTCGAAAGGCGTTGCTGGTACTGGTCTTGGACTTGGTATTGCAGGTACGGCTTTATGGTTGTTAAGCGGTGGTCTTGGCGGTGGTTTATTCGGTAATCGAATGGGAGCAGCTGGTGCTGTCGCCGCAGGTGTTGAAAAGGAAGATAAGTGTGAACTTATTAATGGTATGTGGTCTCTTGCTTTTAATGGTCAAACGGCTCGTTGCAATGACCGTCATCAAATTGAAGCTGAAATGTTTGGTCTTTATAAGAGTCAGATTGATGCAGATTTTGGTCTGTACAAAAGTCAGCGTGATGGTTTTGATGTTACGAATGCTCGTGTTAGTGAACTTGAGAAAGAAGTTGCTGTTCTTCGTGCAACTCGTCCTTATCAGGATGCTCTTATTCAAGCAGCTATTACGCGAGTTGCTGAACAGGCTGATTTCAATCTGTTCCGTCGTACTTGCCGTATGATTACTGGTGAAGTTGTTCTTCCTAACACTCCGACTGTAACTGGTTATCCTGCTTATAATCCTTACTCGTGCCCTGCACAAAGTGCTCCGGCTCCTGCTAATTAATTTACTCTTTCAATTCGAGAAGTATTCCGATGTAAAAATCGGAGTGCTTCTCCTTTTAATTAAAATCTTACAACTATGAATGGCCCTACATTTAATATTGGATATGACCCTATTCTTTCTAATCCTTTTCCTCAAATGGTTGATTATAGTAAAGAAATAGATGAGAGAGTTCAGTATCTTCAAGCTATGAAAGAACGTATGTCAAATACTGTTCAACCAGCTAATAATCCTAATAACTCTCTTTGGTCGGCTATTGATTCTGAAATTGGTAGCTTAAACGATGAACAACGAAATATATTATTTAGTGACGCTAAATATATTCAAATAGATAACCAACTTAAACAACTTATTCAAGAAGCATTAATTAATTCTGTTAAAAATGTTATTGAACAATCTCCTAATGGAAAAGAATTACTTACTCAACAACTTAATTATGTTAAGTCGAGTAAGAATGCAATAATTGCTGAATCCAATAAGAAACTTGAACTTTTTGAAAAGTTCCAAATTGCAGCTAAAGCCAATCCTAATCTTACATATAAAGAATTTTGTGAATCTATTAATAAGTAAATTATGATTAATAAAGATAATTTAATTGAAGAAATTCTGAAATTTGTTAATAGCAAAATTGCAGATATATCAAGTAGTAATCCTCTTTTCGATATTGTTGCTAAACCTTATTTATCTAAAATTGTAGATACTAATGTATCAAAATTAGATAAAGCTCTTTCGTTAATTACAGATGAAAAAGGCATGATTGATGGAGATGGTTTACTTACTGATATGATTGATCGATTGATTGTTTCAAAAGCTAATACAATTAATGGTGTAACTATTGGTGAAGGTTCTGTAAAAATTACTATTCCTTTTATGAATAAAACTGTTGTTTTTGATAAAGATGACTTTAATGAATTAAAAACTAATATTGAAAATTATGAAAAATCTAAATAAATTAATGGAACATTATAAGCAGACTGTTCGTATAGATGCTAATAATGCTTGGGATATTATATGTCATTTCAAAGAAGCTGTTTGTGAAAATACTAATGTTAGTGAAGAATCTTTATTTGAAATAATGAAAGATTTTCATGAGAAATTAATTGGTAAACATTTCACTGAACCTTATGCTTTATATCAAGTTTCTCAAATGTATCATACTAATAATAAAGGTATTAAGATTGATGCTCCTTTATTTAGTATTGAAGCTACTAAAAAGATTTATGATAGGAGAATACGTCCGTTAAACAAAGATGTTACTATGTGGGATGTATATGTAGCTCTTAATGCTCAATATCACGATAACATTAATCTTTATGAGAAATGGTTTCCTAATGCAACAAATAATGAAATCGAAGATAAAATCGTAGAAGCAACTATTAGTAATTGGTTCGAAGATGAAGATGCAAGTAGTGATAAGGTTTGGGAATATTTTAGGGTTATTTAATGGGCTATTGTAATTTGTTTGGTAAGACGTGCTATTAGATTAGCACGTCTTTTTTCATGTAATTACGGCTGGAAATGGGGGATTTTAACGTATATTTGTTAGTAGCCCAATATAATATACCTATTAATATTAATCCTCTTATACGCCTATCTATGTTCGATTATACAGCTATTATAGTAGCTATAATAACATCCATAAGTACGATTGCTGGTATTTATCTAAAAGAATGGTTATTTCCTAAACGTAAAGAACAAAAACTCACTATTGAAAAAAGTAATTGTTATATAGAACTTGATAAGATATGTGCTTCTATTCGAGATACTATTCACGCTAATGCTGTTTATATTGCTTATTTTCATAATGGCGGTCATTTCATTAATGGTGTAGAAATGGATAAATACACTGTTGTTGGTGAAGATTATGATTGTTGTATAGTATCTTATAAGAAATCTTTTAAGGATATTCTTGTTAATAATTTTCCTTATTTATTTCATAATCTTCTTGTTAGAAATCGTCATTATTGTAATGATGTTAGTAAACATAAGTTTCAAGACAGATGTTATAAAGATGAACTTGAAAGTAGAGGTATGAAGTCTGCTTATACTTTTCTTATTAAAGACCCTATTAAAGAAACACCTATTGGTTTTATTTCTCTTGAATATAATATCGTAGAAGGATTTAATCCTGATGATGAAAAATATATTTGGAAAAAACAAAATACTATTGCTAATCTTTTGAATCTAAATAAGTAAGATATGGGAACACTTAATCAATATGCAGCTCGTATTGCAAACATGGTTAATCAACCTAATAATCACGAACTTAAAGAACGTGTTAAGGATATGATTAAAACTATGTTTGCAAATCGTATTCGACAAAGCGTTGAGAAAAATGGAATAGATGATATTCTTAAACTTACCTTTATTGCTCCTGTTGAAGAGTTGAAATATAGTGATATTCTTCCTACTGAATATCGAGTTGCTAATAAAATTAGATTGTTAGGAACAAAGTACAAAGTTCCTACACCCGTGCGCATACAAAGTGATGCGCCTTTTGCGTTTGTAGGTGATACTGTTGGTAATGGATATATGTATGAAAGTTCTATTACATCTCTTAAACTACGTCAAAGTGGGCGTCCAACCTGCTCTCCCACCGGGTATCCACGAGCTTATATTATATTAAACGGTCATATAATTATTGCTGAAAAAGTTGGTACAAAAGATATTGATGATAGACGACCAATTAATGAAGTAATGATTACAGGTATATTTGAAAATCCTGATGAAGTTCTTTCATTCTTTAAGAATGAAGATGGTCAAGATATTGAATTACCTTTACCTAATGATATGCTTGAAAGTATAATTCAAGAAATACTTAAAACTGAATTTGGTATTTATCCTCAAGATTTGGATATTAAAACAAATAATAATAATCCTACTATTGCTCAACGTGGTAATGATCAAGATTAACCTCATGTTTCTATCATTATGGTTGATAATGAATATTATTGGAGAGATTTCGTTAAAGAAGTTCAAATACAACTTAATTCTTTAATTAAACAATTACATCTTGCTTATGAACGACGCAACGATTGTATTTATAATATCAAAGATAATCTTGCTAAATATCAAGAAGCCGGTGTTGATGTTTCAGTAGTATTCGATATTGATAATCGTAGCAAGATTTATTTTAATAAGAAACAAGATGCTCTACTTGGTACTAAACTAATGAGTTATATTCGTAGTTATAATTACTTAGTTTATGAACGTCTTGATAAACTTGATGATGATATAGAAACTCTTGCTGCTCTTAAAGAGTTACCTTCTGAAATGTATACTTATATGCAAGATGAAGTTAATAATGAGATAGCTAATTTACTATGTAAAGGTAATAATTATTCTTTTGGTAGTTCTGTAGGTTACGTTTATGTTTACTATAAAAAGACGATGCCCGGTGATGTATGTAGTGTTGTCGATTGGGGTGCTACAAAAGACTTAAAAAAGAAATTATTAGAACAAGGTATTAACATACGAACTGCTGATAATCCAAATGGTATTCCTTATTTCATATATTATGATTATGACTGGTGTATAAAAGCTGTATATCATAAAGTCAAAGGTCGAATACCACAAAGTGTCTATTATAAATTCAAATTTGGTCACACAAGTAGTGCTTACGAAAACGGTGAAAAAACTATTGACAGAACACCTTTTGCAATGAAAGGTAAAACTGTAGATGAAATTGCAACAAATCGAAGACTTAATTGTTTCAATAAAATTCTTGCAATTTGTTTTAATCATCCTGACGAAGCTATTAAACTATATCGAAATAATCTTCCTAAACAAAATAATGCTTTATGATTGATAATAATATATTCATTAGTAGTGCTACATTAATTCCAGATATGTATAACGATTATAATATACAAAGTGATGACTTTGTAAGTCGTTTTCCTATTTGGGTTGCAAATGCTTTGGAAGAACTTAAATTTATTCAGGCTTATGCTAATGTAGAAAAAGATATTGAATTTGATGACCATCGTTGCCAATTACCGTGGGATTTCCGAGGTGTAATTGATGTCATTATAAATAATAAAAAAGCTGTTCTTAAAAATTCAGCTGAGTTTAACAAAGATACTATTACTGAAAAGGTAACAACTGTTCCGACATATACTCCTTATCCCGGTATTCCAAATGCAGACATAACAAGTCCCGGTGATAAAAACGATAGTTTTAATCATGCTCCTGTTGATAAAGAGCAACCTTATTATTACATTAGTAATAACTGGATTCATACTAACGTTGATTATGGAACTATTCATTTAAGATATCGAGCTTTACCAGTTGTTTATGATAGTATTATAAATATGGATGTTCCTCTTATTTATAATAATGGCCCTCTTAAAAAATATCTTAAACTTTATGTTCTTAAACAAATGTTATTAAGAGGTTATAAACATCCAGTTGTAAGTCTTACAGCAAATAATCCTTATATAAATCCTGCGATAGAACTCGATAGAATGAGAATACAAGTTCGAGTTTCTTGTAACAAATTTAGTAACGACCGTCGAGAGAATATTGCTACTATTCTTCGTACATTAGAATAATAGAAATTATGAAAGTTTTAGGTCTTGATTTAGATAATTCACCTCATATTGCACAAGATAAATCTTTGCGATATGCTAAAAATATAACTATTGATAATAAAGGTCAAAGTTATTTTAATGAAAGAGGATTTGATTTCATAGGTGAATTAGATGATATTCTTGAAAATCATCCGACAAATCGACATATCATTCCTTATATTTATAGTGATGCCGATAATCACAAATATAATATTATAGGTACAATTCCAACTAATGTTGGTGTTGTACTTTTTTGCGTTGTAGAACATTGGAATAATGCAGATAAATCTGATTTACAAACTAACGATGCTATTATATATCTTAATCTTGATGATAATAATCCAACTGTAAAACGTTGTTTATATAGTACATCTGGTGCATTTGGATTTAGTATTGATAGACCGATTCATGGAGATTACATATACAATTATAAAGAAAATTTGATTGTTACATTTACTGAAGGAACTGATGAATCAGCAAATGAAACAAGAATTATTAATCTTACTGATCCGTTTTATGATGGTAATAATGGAGATGATACTGCAATAGGATATGATATTACTGTTGATGAAGTTGATTCGTTTAATCTTATTCCAAATGTTACTTATCCTGAACTTCAATTAGAAGTTAAAGACGGTGGTAATCTTAAAACTGGTGCTTATCAAATAGCAATTAAATATCGTCTTGATGATGGTACTTATACAAACTATTCTCCTTTGAGTACATCACTTATTGTTTGTGGTAATTATGAAGAAGATTATGCGTTAGGTATCGAAATCAATAAAAATATTACTATTAGTTTTAGAAATAGTGGTATTAAATATAAACATTGTAGGTTTGCTATTGTTTATATTACTGACGAAGCTCAATTATCATATGAAACTGATGATATTTCAATTAGTGGTATAAGTACTACTCATATTGTAAGTGATGTTTCATATTTATCTACTATAAGTCTTGATGATATTTTTATTAAAAATATATCATATATTCGAGATAACACTCTTGTTAATTTCAATAATAGACTTATTCGAGGTAATGTAAAAACCCTTGATTATAGCAAACTTGATAGTGAACTTAAAGAATTTACAGAAAACAATCTTGATGTTCAATTAAGTTGGAATCCGAGTTCTTCTTATATTAATAGTACTCGACGTTATTTCAAAAGTGGTGAAGTTTATGTTCTTTATGCTGGATATTATGATTATAAAGGTGACCTTGTAAATATACATCATATTCCTTGGAAAGCTAACAATTATGATGTTGAAGCTTATCCTGTAGGTTCTACTAATCAAAATGCTCATAAAATTCCTTATAAATCTGAAAGTATTAGTAAGATTATAAGTCCGAGTTGGAAGAGTTTACCTGATATTGATGCTGCTGAACAAGTAGATGAAATTGCTAAAACTGGTGTTGGTAGTGAAAAACCTACAATAGCTCGTAATCGTTATTTTACTTTATACGGAGTTTCGACTGGACATACAACAGTTAAAGCAAAAGGTCGTTCTTTAACAAAAGGTAAACTGAAATTACCAAGTCTTCCATTACCGTATACAACTGAAGATTCTGAAGGTGGAGTTAATCCTTCTGATTATCAAGTTGTAGTATTGGAGATAACAAGTGAGAGTACATCAAGTCAATTAATTGGTGTTGAATGTAGTCCTACATTTGGTGGAGATAGTTTAATACCTGCTGGTATAAATTTAACTACAAAAGTTTATGATGCTACATCGGTAGTTAAACAAATTGATTCAGAAGAATCTGAAGTTGAAACTGGATATTATGAAATTTCTGAATCTAATCTTTTAGCATCGGATAGTAAATCCGTATTTATTGGTAGTACAGTTAATACTAAAACTAATTTTGTAATTAATCTTGATGCAAAAGAAACTAAATATATTTTAATTGAAGCTCGATTAGGATATAAAGTTGATGGAACAACTGCTCCGATATTTAATTGGTTAACTCAATTATATTCTACTTCTTCTGAATGGAATCCTACTTATACATTAAGTCCTAATATTAATATTAAAGCTAATCTTGCTGGTAAAACAGACTTAATGAATAAATATATTAGTTCGATAGTTTATTTCTTTATTGAACATAATATTAATAACTCTAGAATTGTTACACAAGGTTTCGCAATGCGAGATACTGAAACTAACAATTTCGGTAAAAATCAAACTTATAAAAATCCTTTTGGTGGAGATAATGCAAGATTTTATACATTTGAATATCTCTATAATAAGATAAATAGTATTCGAGGTAAACTTAAACCTCTATACTTTGAAACTGATGTTCTTAAATTTGTTAAAAATGAAGAACTTGATGATGATATAAAAGTATTTCCAGCTAAATGGAAAGGTGAAGATTTTGATGGATTTGATACAAATCCTAATGAATCTGGAACTCGATTCTTAGATGCTGACATTAATAGTCTTACTATTGATACTTCTCGTGCAACTAAAGATGTTTCACTTGAATATATCAATGCTAATATTAGTTCTCAAAACAATATTGCTGGCGATAGTTATTATCGTATTGAAAAAGGTTTTGATGGATTTAATAAAGGTACAGATAATGAAGAATGGGCAAGAGGATATATTGCCGATTTAATTAATAATTCTGAAACACTTTATTCTGATGTTAATAATCAGAAACTTCAAATTGCATCTAATGTAATTAATATTAAAGGTTCTTCTGAAATAATAACTTCATTAGTTGGTGATACATTTATTGGATATATAACACTTCGAGCTACTGCTCCATCATCTGATTATCGTTATGGTGATGCTCAAGCAAAAGAATTAGACAGTAATGCTACTGTTTATCGTTGGATATTTACTGTCCCTCTTGAAAGTAAATTCAATATTCTTGCTCGATTCAGTGTTAATAATGTAGATAAATCTTTCAAATATCACGATAAACGTGGTAATGAGTTACGCGAATTTTATCAATTAAGTTATCAAGTTGATAATTTCATAAATAGTAGTGTTGGTAAAGGTTATTCTCCTGTTTACAATGAGAATGGAATTGAAACATTTACTTATTTTGAAGAAATTCCCGGAACTCAAGACCATCCTTATCGTATAATTCGTAGTCAATTACAGAGTGCTGAAAATGCTAATCTTAATTGGCGATTATTTAGAAGTGATGATTATAAAGATATGCCTTTTAATCGAGGTGAAATTATCGCATTAAAAACTGACAATAAAAATCTTTATATTCAACAAACATACGGTTTGCATTTATTGCAACTTCGTGATACACTTTCTAATACTGATGAAGGTACTTCGTATTTAGGTACAGCTGATATATTTAATATGGAACCTCAAGAGGTTACATATAGTCCCAGTGGTTATATAGGTTGTCAAAGTTATTTTGATACTCATGTTAATGTTATTGGTTATTTTGTTATTGATGCAGTTCATAGGCGTATCTTTAATATCAATGGAGATAAAGTAAGTAATATGACTGCGCTCAATGCTCTTAAGTGGTTTGACGGTAATCTTGTAAAAGATGTAGTTAATCCGTTTAAAAATAATGGTAGAATTTGGGCATTTAATGAAGATACTAATATCTTATATTTAGTCCAAAATGTTAATAACAAACAGTTCACAATTAGTTTTAGTCCTGTTGCTAATGCTTGGATTTCATTTCATGATTATAATCCTATCGTAGGTATTACCAATCGAAATGGATTATTCTGGTTTGATAAACATGGTATTTATGCAATATCTAAAAATAATTATGGTAGATTCTTAAAAGATGATAATGGTAATCAACTTATTAAAGAATCATATATTAAATTTATTCTTAATGATAATAATAGTTATAATAAGTTATTAAATAATATTGCTTGGAAAGACAGAGTTGATATTGTTAATAATCTGTTACCTACTATTAATGAATTTGAGAAAACTATTAATGAAATATTGGTTCATAATGATGACCAATGTACTGGTTATAAAATTGTTAAATTTAATGATAAATGGTATAATGGTACAACTGGTGTTAATAAAGTAAATCTTTGGAGATTTAATAATGTTAATGATATACACAAACAAATACCTTTTATGATTACTGATTTAGTTGTAGATGAATCTGCATTAAAACGTAAAGCTAAATGGTATGATATTAATAAGTTCATTTGTCAATATGTTTATTGTATAATGAAGTTTAATAATAGTGATAATAACAGACTTTGGGAACTTATTGATGTTAATCCTAAATGGATTCTTGATAATCGTAATAATCAAAGATAATTTGTAACAACTTGTGCGGCTCGGCCTTCGGCCTCGCTCCCCGGTGGGGCAGGAGGTTGCACGCCCACTTGTCGTGTTACTCAAACTTTTAATGGTATGTCTAATCGTAAAGTTAATCCTGATAGTCTTCGTCAAGTTACTCGTTATATTAATGAGTATTCTCAACATATTTGGGATAACGAATTGACTGGTGATAAAGAATTTGTTCGTGTTAAAGAAAATAATAAACTTAAAACTGTTCGTTCACGTTCAAAAGATGGTAAATATTATTATCCTTATGCTTCATATGAAGGTGGTGCTAAAACTATTGGTCCCGGTTTTAAGTTAAATGATACTTCTGATTTTACTAAATCTGTTAAAGCAAAAGGTAAAGCAACAAGAAAACAAATTGATGCTGAATTGAATCGTCGTATGGCGAAAGCCTACAATGATGTTCGTGATATTTATTCTGAGAAATATGGTATTGATGATTTCAATACTTTACCTCAGCCTATTGTTAATCTTATGTCTAATCTTGCATATCGAGTAGGTCGAACTGGTTTTAGACAATATAAGAAATTGTTAAAAGGTGCTAATGAACGTAATACAGATAGTATTATTAAAGAATATACTACTGGTAATAAAAGAAGAGATAAATCTGAATTAGAAATATTTAAGAATAATAGTTCTAATGATTATGATATGATTAGAAATAGACTATTTTCTAATTTTAATACTGATGATAATCCTGATAATTATGTTGAAGATATGAGTAAAACTAATCGTAAAAAATATAATTTCGGTGGTATTCGTTCTACACATGATGCTACTGCTGATTATTTAGGAATGGCTCGTAATTCCGGTAATAGTTTTTTCGGTAATGGTATGATTGATTTATTATATCATGGCGGAAAGAATGATGATACTGGAATCCCAGTTAAGAACTATGTAGATAAGTTGATTGCTAATGATAAACTTATCTATGCAAATATGCAGAACAAAATCAATAATGAAGTTTTAACTTCTCGTGGTATTACTGCTAAATTCGGTGGACTTGTTGGAACTCCTCGTAGGAAATTTTATTGGGGTGGAACAAGTATTAATGACCCCGGTAGTGTTCAATGGGGTACGCGAGTTCAAGCCAGTGATATTGATGAATCTAAATATAGTGCTGATGGCGAAGGTATCGTAGGTGGTAGCGCTTTAAGTGGAGCTGGAACTGGATTAGGAATTGGAGCTGCTGTTGGTGGAACCGCGGCGCTTGCTACTGGTGCAGCTGCTGGTTCTTGGCTTGGCCCTATCGGTGCTGGTATCGGCGCATTAATTGGTGGCATTGTTGGTCTGTTTACTGGACGTAAGAAAAAGCGTCAAGAAGAACGTCGTCGTCAAGAACTTTTAGCTGAACAAGCTGAAATGGAACGTCAGCAGACTTTGGGTAATATGCAAGATAAAGTTGAAAATGATGTTGCAACTATTCGACAAAGTAATCTTGGCAATTACTCCGAAGGTACAGGATTTTATGCTAAATTAGGTGGAATGATTGGTCGTAGAAAATTAAACACCGGCGGTCAAGTAGTTCCTAATTCATCTAATAGTGTTGTTGCTTATGGTCAAACGCATGAACAATATAATCCTGCTACTGGTGAAACTGGAATAATATATGGAGATTCGGAAATTGAAGGTGGCGGCGCTAAAAATGGTAGAATGTATGCTGGAGAAGTTGTTCGTGAAACTCCTGAAGGTGGTCAAGTATTTAGTGATACGGTTAAAGTTCCCGGAACAAATCGTACTTTCGCTGATTACGCAAAGAAACTTACTGATATGAAAGGTAAAAAAGAAGCTCAAGTTATTCAACTTGCTGATGGAGTTACATTATCTTTGTCTGCATTAGATAAAAGTAAAACTAACAAATTACAAACTGGAACAAATGTTCGTAATATTGAAAAGTTAGTTTATAGAATGAATAAAGCTCGTGGTGAATCTGAAGCTATTGATGCTAAAACAGAAAATTTGTTTGAAGCTCAAGAACTTTATGCTACTGCTTTAGGACTTCGTAATGATGCTCCGGTTATGCGTTGTGGTGGAATGGTAAGAAAGAAAAGACCTTTTGGTGGATATGCTTCACCTTATAGTCTTACAGGAGTTTCAGCTCCTAAACTTACTACTTTACCTCCAATTCAAACTACTGCAAGTACTGGCGTTCTGCATTTAAGTTCGGATTTAATGAATTTGGACTTGGTATGAATCTTGCAAGTTCACTGTTTGGAATTGTAGGTAACGCTCTTAATACTCGTGCTAATCGAAAGGCTATTGAATTTGAATCTACACTTCATGTTCCGAAAGGTAATAAAGTAGATGCTGTCCAATATAGTACAGATTATGATATTAGTGAGGAATTACAAGAACTTGGCACACAAGAACGTAGAGCTGCTCGATATATTACTGATAACACAAGTAATGTTCAAACTGCTCGAAATAGTGTAGCAAATCTTGCAATTAATGCTCAACTTGCTCGAAATAAATTGTATGGAGCTAAGAAAGATTATCAACGTCAAAGATATGATTTGAATAGGCAAGAACGAGTTAATGCTCGAAATGCTAATAGTCAAATTATGTATCAAGACGCTATTAATGAATATAACAAAGCTGTCGGCTTGAATCAACAGTTAATGGCAGTCAGAACGCAAGGATTACAAGGAATGTTACAAGGAGTTGAAGGTCTTGCCGGAGCAGTTAATAATTACGCAAGCGCCCGCTTATATGAAAAGTTATGGCCTCGTGGAGTAACTAATCACATGAGAAGTGGTTTTGCTTGCGGTGGTCTTGTAAGACGTAAAAGAGCTTAATGTAGTGCGTGATATATCGGATTATTCTTTTATAAGATAGTCCGATATTCACGATTTTTTGTATATTTGTAATGATACAAATAGTGGTACAAACACGCGCGACAAGTGGGCGTGCAACCTCCTGCCCCACCGGGGAGCGGAG
>ERZ780166.1117-NODE-1117-length-15749-cov-2.526889_pt1 | contig 15749 bp, 16 predicted proteins | sample MGYA00511366_ERZ780166 | MGnify/ENA primary metagenome ERZ780166 (study PRJEB29588, sample SAMEA2162231) | human gut metagenome | biome: human gut; feature: human-associated habitat; material: faeces | place: Denmark | collected 2008/2010 ...
GGCTGTCGGAACTGATGATTCTTTCCAGACGTTCCTTTTTTCGTCCGGCAATCTCTTCCAGCAGGCGGCAGTCGGCCAGCTCCTCTTCCGCCCATTGAATGTCGATAACCTTACCTTCCCTGGCTTCTTTGGCTTTCTCGATTTCCTTTTTCAGAGCCTCGATTTCTTCCCTGATCCGCTTTTCGTCAGCCTTGGCCAGCTCCAGACGATGCGCGGCTTCCGCCTTGTACGTCTCGTCCTCGGTCTTTTTTTCTTCTTTGTCCTGAGCCATCGGCTGTCTCCGCCCGGTTGTTTTTTTGTCTATTATAACACCGATTCTGCGCACGGCAAAATAAAATCTGCAAATTTTTAAAAATATTAGTTTTTTTATAAGATATTTTGGTTATAATCCATAACGATTTGTACAAATAAAACTCTGATGATATGAAAAAATTAAACGTCTACATCGCCAAACAGATTTTTGTCGGCTTCCTGCTGGTAACTTTTTCGCTGCTGTCCATCCTTTGGCTTACCCAGTCGCTGCGCTTTGTCGAACTGATTACCAACAAAGGGCTGCCGCTCAGCCTGTTTATCGAAATGACGTCGCTTCTGATGCCGCGGCTGTATATCATTCTGTCGCCGATAGCCTTGTTTGTCGCCGTCCTTTTCGTTTACAACCGTATGCTTTCCGACCGCGAACTGGTTGTAATGAAATCCGCCGGCATCAGCCCCTGGCAAAACGCCAAACCCGCGCTGTTCATGGGTATCGCCCTTTCCGTCTTCGGACTGTATGTCAACAATATCGGCATCCCGCAGGCTGAAAAGGCTTTTAACGAATTGGAGTGGAAAGTCAAAAACGATGTTTCGCACCTGATGTTCCGGGAAGGCGAATTTACCACTTTGCAGTTTAATCTGACCGTTTTCGTTACCACGCACGAAAAAGACGGCTCTCTGACCGGCATTCTTGTCAACGACGAGCGCAACCCGAAAACCAAAACGACGCTGTCTGCCGAGCGCGGACGCATTGTTTATACAGACAAAGGCCCGCGGATTATCCTCGTCAACGGCGTGCGACAGGAAATTAACCGGAACAATTCGCAGTTCTCGTCATTGGCCTTCGACCGTTATTCGGTCGATTTCGGCACGACCGGCCCCAAAAAGGAAAAGGAAGAAGGCGTTCGCGAAAAAACGCTGATGGAACTTTTCAACGCCCGCAGCGACCCAAGCCTGACTCCTGCCGAGGCAAACCGTTACATTACCGAAGGCAACAAACGCCTGTTAACGCCTTTGTACAATCTGGCCTTTGCACTGCTGGCCTGCACCGGGTTGCTGGTCGGCAACTTTAACCGCCGCGGCCAAACCAAAATCATTTCCGTATCTATCTTTATTATGGTTCTTATCCAGGCGGGAGATCTGGCCTTTACCAACCTTTCGGCCAAAAACCTTTATTTTCTGCCGCTTTTATACGCAAATTTTCTGGTCCCGCTGATGACTTGCATTTATCTCTTATTGTTCTATAATCCGGCTTTCTTTACGCGGAAGAAAAAACTCAGGGAAAGTACGGATGAATAAAGTTTTCGGCAAAAAAATCCTTTGGACGGCAACGGCTCTTTGGGCCGCTTCGGCTGTTTCCGCCGCCGCGTTTGAACCGGATCCTTTCGGCAGGGAGCCGGATAAGGCCAAACCTTATGCCGAACTGGAACCGAGCTACAACATTACCTCTTTCATGGACGCCAAACCGCAGCCGGCCGCCGGAGTTGAAAAAGAAACCGACGATATTTATTTCAGTGCCGACGAAATGATCGACAACAAAGACATGCAGACCATTACCGCTGTCGGCGACGTCAATATTATCCGTAAGGACCAGACACTGAAGGCCGACAAGGTCATTTACAACCAGAAAGACGATATTGTCACGGCCGTCGGCAACGTCAGTATCGTTCAGGCCGACGGAACCGTCGTTTTTTCCGACTATGTCGAACTTGACGACAAAATGACCAAAGGCCACATGACCGACGTCCGCATCATCATGAAAGACGAAACCCGCATCGCGGCCAGCAAATTCCGCAAAATGGCCAACGACAACAAGGTTATGGAAAACGTCGTCTACTCGCCCTGCGACGTCTGCCGCAGCAAAGACCCGCTTTGGCAGATTAAGGCGCGAAAGGTAAAACACGACGCAAAAAATCAGGATGTTTACTACAACGACGCATTCATTGAAGTCAAGGGCGTGCCGGTTTTCTACACGCCGTTTCTCTCGCACCCCGATCCTTCCGTCAAACGCCGTTCCGGTTTTATCGCCCCGACAATCGGAAGCTCCTCTTATCTGGGCGGCTACTTTCAGCCTCGTTATTTTTGGAACATTTCGGATCATGAAGATTTGCTGTTTGCACCGATGTTAAGCTCGGACAAAGGCATCGTCTGGAACGGCGAATACCGCAAATATTTCTATAAAGGCGACATTGATGCGCAGGGTTCTTTTCTCACGGACGAAGACAAAGACAAGAACCGCGGCAACCTGTTTTTAAAGGCCCGTTATGAAATCAACGACTTCTGGCTGGCCGACACAGATATTAATTACGCTTCTGACAGCCTGTATCTGAAAGACCTCTCCCTCCCGTATAAGGACAATGCCTGGCTGACCTCGCGGATCCGCTTGCAGGGATTTGACAACCGCAATTACGCCTCGGCCGAAGCCTACTATTACAAACTGGTCAGTTACAATCTTCGCGAAGCGGACAAAAACGAGTTTAACCGCCGCAATCTCAACAAACCTTTCGTCGCCCCGCTGATTTCTTACGAAAACATCAGCGATGTCGGCACTTACGGCGCCTACACCAAAACCAATCTCGACTTTGCTTCCGTTTACCGCGAAGACGACGTTTCCACCCAGCGCGCTTCAATGATAAATTCATGGGTGCTGCCCTACACCAGCCCCTACGGCGAAAAATACCGCATGGTCGCTTCGGTAAAGTCCGACCTTTACTACGTCGACAATTATACCAACGAAGATGACCAAAACTTTACCGGCGGCGTTGCCCGCGTCTTCCCGCAGGTCGGTTTGGAATGGCGCCTGCCCTTTGTCCGCGCGACCGAAAACTCCCGTCAGATTCTGGAACCGGTCATTGTCGCCGTCGCCGCGCCGAACGGCGGCAACAAAGCCGATAAAATTCCAAACGAAGACAGTCAGGATATTGAACTTTCCGATTCTAACGTCCTCGACCTCGACCGTTATCCCGGTTACGACCGCAATGACACGGGCAGCCGTATCAGCTACGGCATCAACTGGAGCTCTTATGGCAACATCCTCGGCCGCACTTCAGCCTTCATCGCCCAAAGTTACAAATTCAACAAAGACGAAAGCTTTACGCAGGGCATCGACGAAGACAGCAACTTTACCGACTATGTCGGCCGTATCTATGCCGCACCGGCCGATTATCTGGACTTAACTTATCGTTTCCGTCTGGACAAAGACACTTTCGACATTAACTACAGTGAACTGGGCACGTCTTTCGGCCCCAGCATGCTGCGCGGCTATATCTCTTATATCTATCTGCAGAGAAACGATTCGGCAGCTTACGCCTATGATGCCCGCGAACGTAAAGAACTCTATACGTCACTGACCGCCAAACTGACGCGCGACTGGAGCCTGACCATTTACAACCGCCAGGATTTGGCGCCCAAAGGCGGTTCTATCGAACACGGTGCCGAAATAATTTATGAAGACGAATGTCTGAAACTGATAACCGACATCCACCGCTACCATTCCAACGATCCGGAATATGAAGGAAATTACGAATTCAGCGTTTCCTTCCTGCTGAAAACGCTTGGCGGCTTCGGTTCCAAATAAGTTTTTTAAGATAAGGAGAAAGTTAATGAGAAAATTTTTTGCGACGGCTTTCCTGCTTGGTATAACCTCAGTTTTTCCGGCTCAGGCGCTCGACCTTTCCTCCATCGGCCAAAGCGCCAAACCGGCCGGCAGCTCGGTCATGTTTCAAAATGACGGCGAAAACAAAAAAAACGAAACCTCCGTTGTCCGTCAGCAGCCTGCTGAGCCGGCCGCCCCGGCAACAGCGCCTGCCGCGCCGAAACCTCAGAAGCTTTTTCCCGGTGCCGTTAAAATCGTCGCCGTCGTCAACGGCGAAATTTTGACGACCGAAGATTTGGAAAACAGGGTCAATGCCTTCGTCATGAACACCCGCATCCCCGTCAACGACCAGGCCGAAGGAAGCGCTGAGCGACGCTATGGCAGAAGCGGACGCCGCGCTGCAGGCAGCCATTGACGAAAAGCTTAAACTCCAGGACGCCGAAAAAAACGGCATTGTCAGAGCCGACAAGGACATTGACCAATCCGTTCGTTTTTTTGAAACCAGCAACAAAATCCCTCAGGGCAAACTCCGGCAGATTCTCAAAGACAGCGGCGTCAGCTATCAGGTGTTTCTGCAACAGATGAAATCCGATTTGGCCTGGATACGCGTTATTCGCAAACTGTCAATGGCCGAAGGAGAACTGACCCAGAAAGAAATTGAAGAAGCCCAGGCAGAAGCCGACCGCGACCTTAGCACCGCAAAATATATGGTTTCCGAAATTCTCATCAAACGCAAAAACGCCAAAAATCTGGAGGGTCTGGTCGCCAACCTGCGGCAGGATCCCCGTTTTGAACTCTATGCCATGCAGTTTTCGGAAGCTCCGAGTTCTTCCAAGGGCGGCAGCCTTGGCTGGATTAACCGGGAACGTCTTATAACCCCGCTTAAAAACGCTCTCGGCAAACTGAAACCCGGCGAAGTTTCTGATCCGGTCAAAGTCGGACAGGATTACTATATCCTCAAGCTTGACAAGATATTCGACCCCAAACGCGATAAAGCCGAAACCCCCACTCAGGAAAACATCAAAAAATTCCTTGAAGAGCGCCGCATGGAAGAAATCGCCGCCCGCCATCTGCAGGAACTGCGTCAGGCGGCGGTTATAGAGGTCAGAATGTAAAATGAGTCTCAGTCTTGAAGAAAAAATAAATATGCTTCCCTCGCTTCGCGCTACGGTCGAAGCGCACGGATTGCTGGCTAAAAAGGCTCTCGGGCAGAATTTTCTTCTCGACCGCAACATTACCGGCAAAATCATCAGGCTTTCGCTGAATGCGCAAAACCTCTCCGATTATCGCGGCGCCGCCGTGTACGAAGTCGGCCCCGGCCCGGGCGGCCTGACCCGTGAAATTCTCCGCGCCGAACCGGACAAGCTGACCGTGGTTGAAATGGACGAACGCTGCATTGCCATTATGGAAGAAATCAAAACCAAAGTCGGAGAACGCCTGCAAATCGTCAACGGCGACGCCCTGAAGCAGAACTTTGCCGAACTTAATCAAACTCCGTGCCATATTGTCAGCAACCTTCCCTACAACATTTCCGTCCCGCTGCTGGTCGGCTGGCTGAAAGAAATAGAAAATTTTGCCAGCCTGACCCTTATGTTCCAAAAAGAAGTCGCCGACCGCATTTTGGCGCCCGTCGGCAGCAAAGACTATGGCCGCATATCTATTTTGTCTCAGCTGCTCTGCAAAATCGAAAAACTCTTTGATCTTAATCCCGAATGTTTCGTGCCTGCACCGAAAATCTGGTCTTCGGTTCTCCTCTTTACGCCGCTCCGCAGCGGACTTTCCGCCAAAGACATCGCCGGCATCGAAAAGCTGAGCGCTTTGGCATTCGGACAGCGCCGCAAAATGATTCGTCAAAGCCTTAAATCGATTCCCGGTCTGGAAAAAATATGCTGCGAACTGCAAATTCCGCTGACTTTCCGAGCAGAACAAATTACGCCAAATCAGTTTCTTGCCCTTGCCCGTCGCCTTTAATAAAATTTTGTCGATTTTTGTTGATTTACGTTTAAAGCTGTAGTATAAGGAGGGTTCAAAAACTCTGAATTATGATGCAGCATTAACTATTATATATAGAAGTTAAACCTCAAAAACAGAAAAATTATGGCAACAGCAACATTAAGACGGAAAGAAGCAGTAAACATTATCCGTCGCAAAACAGCCTTCTCCAAAGAACAGGTTGAAGGTCTTATGATTTCCTTAAACAACGGAAAGGTGTCTTATCCTTATTTTAAGGAAATAGTCGAACTGATGCGCTGTCGTGCCGGCCGTTCCTCATTCGCTCTTAACAATCAGGCCGAATGGAAATATGTCGAGCGCCGTTTGCGTGATTCTGATCTCCCGGCAGTCAAATTTGCCGAATATTTTTGCTCAGACCCACAGACTTCGGCCGAAATCCGCGCCGAACTGATGAAGCCGAAAACCACGGCCGCACAGGTAAAACAGTTTTTGGCCGATTGTCTGAACATCAAAGCCGAACAGTTGGATGAAAACACCCGGATAGATTTAATGCTTCCGGCTGATTTCAAAGATTACAATTTTTATCTGACCGTCCTGAACTGGTGTAGGCAGAGGTTTGGAAAATTCCCGGACAAAGACCTTATTTCCAAAGGCACCGTCAGGGATTTAATCGCATTTTTTTCTGATGAATAGAAAAACTTAACTTCCTTTCCAGAGAGCCGCCAAACGGCTCTCTTTTTTTATGCCAACAGGTTTTTGTCCATTCCGCCTAAATAAAGCTTGATTTTTTTGTCCGATGATGTTACTTTGTCTTCATTAAAACCCTATAAATTTATATAAATTATGGAAAAGAAAAAAGTTTCTGCTTTATTGGCTCAGGAGCTGGTAAACAGATCACCGAAGTTGAAACCTCTTTATGCAAATGCAAACGGAGAGGTCGTATTTAACGCCAAAGACGAGGTACAGGTTGCCGAAGTTTTGATGAAAGCCCCCGCTTTTTTCAGACCCGCAGTCTTTTGCAGCGCCGTAAAAGCCGTTGCGAAACAAACCAATCAGAAGTTCTGCCGGCTTGCTTTGGAATATTTCCAAAAGAAACTGAACTTTGAAGCAATCGTCAATTTTTATTGCGGAGAAGCTCTCAACCTGTTGAACTTTCAGGATTCTTACGACATCAAAACCTTCTTTATCAAAAAGTCGGGATGTTTTGTCCGGGATCTTGAGCGTCCGGTTTCCAGCCCCGTCATTCCGCGCACTCTTCTGATCGACCTGGTTGAAGCGCTCGAATTTTTGACCGGCCGCCCGCTGAGTTCGGAAGACAATCAGCCTTTGGCCTACTTGGATTCGGAAGCCACTTTTGCCGACATTGCCGAATATTTCAGCGCCGGCAGCAACAAGGTCAACGATATCCGTGCCCGGATTCTGAAATCCTTGCCGCCGACCAAAGAACAGCTGATTGAGCGGTTCCGCACCAAGACCGCTGTTATCTTTTCTCAGCAGGTTGGTAAAAAACTGGATGAGGACTTTCTGAAGAAGAAAGTAAAACAACTGCATCCGGTCGGCTTTGGCCCTCAGGAATGGGATTTGGCCGTTGCCTGGACCGAAGACGAACTCGACGTTCAGGTTTTCCACCGACTGTCGGCTGAAATCTCCGACGACAGCACGGTCAGAGATCTGCTCGACCTCTTCTGTAAGAGCTATGAGCAGAAATTAAAATAAAAATTATGTTTAACCTTTGGGAGGAGTTGCTCAACCGCACCTCCCTTAAATTTTTTTAAAACAACCGCAAAAACCGCTCATCAACAGAACTGCACCGCAGCCGCCTTGCACTTCACTGGTGCGGCTTACCTCGTTGTGCCTCAGGAATGACGAAAGAAAAACCGTCATGTTCGGGCTTGTCCCGGACATCCATAAATGCTCGTATCAAGTGCGGAAATGACAAAAAAGTTAGGACTAAATCCGGAAAAACGGAAACGCTTAGTCGGAATTGGTACAAATAAATTTCTGTACTAGATGACCATTATACAAACTTTTTAGCCAGAGGATGCTTGCTCTGCACCTTCTTAATCAACGCTTCTGAAATGATATGCGTATAAATTTCGGTCGTACCAATATCTTCATGGCCGAGCATTTTTTGTACCGAACGCAAATCAACGTCATGATTAAGCAAATGGGTCGCAAAAGAATGACGCAAAACATGCGGGGTAACCCTTTCGCGCGGCAGTCCCGCCTCAATCGCCGCCGCCTGAATATTCTTAAAAAAAGCGTCACGGGTAACATGTCCGGAGGAAGAAACTTTTGACGGGAAAAGCCAGACGGATTTCCGCCCTGCTTTCAAAAAGAAATCCCGATACCCCATATATTCGGAAACGGCATTCAGAGCCGCCGGCGCAACCGGCACGATTCGCTCCTTGCTGCCCTTGCCTTTTACCATAATCTGCCGTTTGTCATAATTCAGACAGTTTTCCGGCAAACTGACCAGTTCAGATACGCGCAAACCGCAGGCATACATCAGTTCCATCATTACCGCGGTACGACGGTGTCGGCAGTCGTCGTGCGCTTTGGCCGTTGCAATCAACCGCCTGATTTCTTCTTCGGTCAGAAATTTCGGCAACGGCTTTTTCTGTTTCGGCGACAAAACATTGGCGGATTGTCTTTGATTTCTCTTTCGGAATAAAGAAACTTGAAATATTCGCGCAATGCCGAAATTTTCCGTGCAATCGTTTTCGGCGCCAGCTTGTCCTTACTCAGTTTCTGTACAAATGCGGAAACGTGGCTCTGACGAAAAGCCGACACGCCGGAAACCCTTGCAAACGCGGCAAACTGTTCAACATCGCGCCGATAAGCCGCCAACGTATTTTGCGCCGCGCCTTTTTCCGCCGCCATCATTTCCAGAAAATCGTCAATGCCTAAATTTTCCATAAAAAGCCTTATTTGTTCAAAAACGTATTTTCCAAAGGCTGTTCGACATGCTCCGTCTTTACGCTGACTTCGCGTGAAACTACAAACAGGATTCCGGCCAGCACAACAGCGCCCAAAACGTAAAATATAGCGTTTGATTTTTTCTGTCTCATGTTATATAACCTTATAAAAAATATTGATAATTGCTTAATTCACTATATTATTTATCAAAAGAGATTGAAAGAAAAATTAAGAAAAAATGCAACAGTTTGATAAAATAATTTTGCTGGTCGGCCTGATGGGCAGCGGTAAAACCAGCGTTGGCAAAAGACTGGCAAAAAAACTTGATCTTCCGTTTGTCGACGGAGACCAGGAAATTGAAAAAGCCGCGGGGCTTTCTTTGGTAGACGTTCTGAAATGTTTCGGCGAAGAAGAATACCGCGCCGGCGAACAGCGGGTTATGAAGCGCCTTCTGCAGGGAACGCCCTGCGTTCTGGCGTCGGGTGGCGGTTCTTTCGTGGCCGAACAAACCCGGGCATTGGCTAAAGACCACGCCATTACCGTCTGGCTCAAAGCCGACGTCGACGTCCTCTATCACCGCACGGCCGGCCGCAAACACCGTCCGTTTCTAAAAGGCAACGACGAACATCTGAAAAACAAGCTGGAAAAATACATCAGTGAAGAATACCCCTATTATTCGCAGGCCGACATTGTCGTCGAAACCCGCGAAGAACAGGTTGACAACACCGTCCAACGGGTTGTTGAAGCCATAACCGACTTTCTGAAGGATAAAAAATGATAATTTCAATCGCCGCGGTCATCGCCTTTCTCCTCCTCTCAGCTTTCTTTTCTGGATCGGAAACCGCCTTGACCGGAGCGTCGCAGGCTTTTATGCTCGACCAGGAAAAAAACGAGCATAATCCCAAAGCCAAAACCATCAATCGCCTGTTCAAACACCGGGACAAGCTGATTATCACGACTCTGCTGGGTTCCAATCTGTTCAACACCATGGCCACCTCGCTGGCTACCAGCGTCCTCATCAGCCTGTTTGGCAGCGAAGGCGTCGCCTACGCTACGGTTATTATGACGGTTTTGATTCTTATTTATGCCGACATGCTGCCCAAAAGCTATTCGGTAAAACACGCCAACGCCGTTGCTCTGGTCGTCGCGCCGATGGTCAATTTCTGGGTTGCCGTCTTTTCGCCGCTGACTTACGTACTCCAGAAAATCGTCAATCTTACTTTCCGCCTGTTCAAACTTCACTCCTCGGGCGAAAACAGCGAAGACGCCGCCATTTCCGAAATCCGTGGCGCAATAGACATGTATAAGGGTGAAGAAATCAAGGAAGAAAGCGAAATGCTTAAAAGCATTCTTGATTTGGACGACGTCGAAGTTTACGACGTTATGAACCATCGCCGCAACCTGTTTGCACTCAACGTCGACATGCCGGTAAAAAAAATGGTCGACAAAGTCAAAAATTCGCCGTTCTCGCGTATTCCGCTTTATCAGGACAAACCGGAAAACATCGTGGGCGTCATCAGAGTCAAACATCTGTTGAAAGAATGCGTCGATAAGAAAAACGATTTTTCCAAAATCGACGTTCGCAAACTGATGTCGGCGCCATGGTTCATTCCCGAAAACACAACCCTGCTGCAACAGCTGCAAATGTTCCGCAAACGCCGGGAACATTTTGCCATTGTTGTCGACGAATACGGTACCCTGCAAGGCGTTGTCACGCTGGAAGACATTCTTGAGGAAATCGTCGGTGACATCAACGACGAAACCGACATTCAGAATCTCGATACCATGGGCATTCGCAAAAACGGCGAAAACAGCTGGCTGGTCGACGGACAGGTTCCCATCCGCGACATCAACCGCAAATTCGGTTGGAATATCGACGACGAATGCGCCGTTACCGTTGCCGGCTACCTGCTGGAGATGACACAGTCGATTCCCGAACCGGGACAAAAATTCGTCTTCGGCGGCCTGTTGTTTGAAATTGTCAAACGCAACAAGAACCAGCTCAGCCTGATAAAAATTACACCGCAGACGGATGAAAGCGCCGCAGCCGAAAAGAAATCCGATTAAAGGCAGTTTTCCAGCGTTTCGGACAGTTCCGCCAAAAACGGCAGCGTTTTGGCCGTTACGTTTTCCGGTCTTTCATAAAAATCCCTGTACGCGCGGCCGATTTCCAGCTGCAATACCTGCGGTTTGCCGGTCTGCATCTGCATTCGCGCCGTAAAAGCTTTCATTCCGGCGATTCCGCTGTAATGCGGATGATTAATCGCCATTCGCAGCCCATAGCTTTTTCCCAGTTTTTCAACGGCTTTGAGTGCCTTGGCATAGGCATCGGCTTCCAACAGCCCGGTACCTGCTGCCAATTCAAATTTTTCATGATCGACCATACCGTGCAAATCCAGAAAAAAATAACCGGATAAACCTCTCTCTTTCACAAATTCGTCGGCCAGATATTCCCGCTCCAGATAAACCGTGCGGATAAGCGTAGAGATACCGCGGTCTTCGCCAACCAGCTCAGCCAGCGCGCCGGTAAACAAATCAGCGGCCTTGACCCGTCCGTTAAGCTGCGTTTTGACGGCATGCGGCGCCGACAGCACCAGCTTCGAACCACGATTAGTAAAGACAAAAGCTTCCTTGCCGGCGCCAAAGCCGTTATTCTGAATATATTTCCGGTTTAATTCCGACAGTTTTGCCAGCATGCCTTGCTCCTGACGGCTCTATCTGGCCGCCAAAAGCGACAGCGAAGAAATCGTATCGCCCATGCCGACCAGTGTCAGCGGCTTTTCGATGATTATCGTCGGCAGGGCAATGACGTCAAAACCGTCATAAGAACCGATACCGGTTTCAACCAGCTTCTCATTGCCGATAAAATCTGCCAAATCAGTCAGCTCGTGCAAACCAACGTCGGAAACTTCGCGGCCGCAGGCCCAAAGCAGATTTTCAGCTTTGTTGATATTGCCGGTACCGGCTTTGCCCGCAGCGACGGTTGCCGCCAGCATCATGCCGCGCAGATTGGCTTCCGGCGAAATTCTGAACCCTTTGTCAGCCAGCGTTATATACAGCCCGAACATATGCAGTTGGATTCGCGGTGCCCCGATATGATGTTTGATTTTCAGCAGCGCCTTGAACATATTGACGCTCGTCGTATGAACATTGCATTCTTCCGCCAGTTTCTCCTCGCCGATAACTTCCAGAATGTCTATCGCTTCCCTCTCATTAATGCCGATGGAATCCGCCAGCGGCGCAATCTTCCTAATCAGCGCCCGGCGAACCGCAATGTCCTGCGTCGAGGCTATTTCCAGATGAATCAGGCTCCCCTGGGCTTTCCAGGCTTTGATAATCGGCAGAATATCGTCTTGCAGCTTAACGCCGTTATTTTGCTCCGTAAGGGCATGAAAACCGGAAAGAACGATATATTCCGCCTTATCCCTGCTCAACGCGCGGATAAAGTTCTCGTCAACCACCAAATGCAGATTCAACGGATCATAAGTTGCAATAAAACGATTTGACTTCGGACACACAAACTTTTCGCCGTCAACGCTTACGCTGTCGTCCTTGTCAAATTCGATAATCCAGTGAATCAGCGGAATATCGGTCTGACGATCAATCTTGCAGGCCGGTTTTTCAACGCCTTTTTCGTCATAGGAAACCAGATTATCCAGTTTCAAAAACTGGTCGGCCTGCAGCTTCGGCAGCGAATTGGTATGGGCAATGACTTTGCCGACGCCGGCCACCGCCAGCGCATTGGCGACAATGCCGCCCTGACCACCCATTTGCAAACGGTCATACCCCAGATTTTTAACCATCCAGTCATAAACGGTCTTATCTTCGGTCAGCCATTCCTCGGCAATGCCGCTTTTAAAACACTTGAAAATGCCCTTAACGACGTCTGACGGCGCCAGCAGCTTGGTTCTTTCAATATTCGTCAGATCCCGGAGCGAAAGCTTTTCCGCGGCAATCAGTTTTTCCAAATCGGCGCCCTTCAGTTTCAGCACCGCATCAACATTGGTATTAAAAGCCGTTGCCGCTGACTTTACCTGCCTGACGTTTTCCAGAATGCCGGGAACCTGCTTAAACTTTTCGGCCCAGATTTCTTTCAGTTCTTCGTTTTTCATTGTTAACCCCGTAAAAAAAACAGCCGGCGGAAAACATCTGCCGGCTGTGACCAGATAAAGCTATTCGTCGTCGTCGTCCGCAGCCTGAACCTCGACAACCGGCTCATTTTCGGCTTTTTCGACATAGAGCCGCCAATGGCTCTGGCCAAAAGCGTTACAGTGCGGACAAACGGCTTCCCATTCCGCGGAAGCATGACCGCATTCGTCGCAAACCCACATCGCGTCATCGGCACAGCTGGCTTCTTTTTCTTTCCATTTGGCCGCTTCCTTCTTGTCATTGTTGCTGAATTTCTCATATTTCGAAATCATTCCCGCCAGCTTCTTGGTTGCCGGATTGTTAATCAGGAACATTTCTATTTCGGCTTTGGCCTTGCCCCACAATCCCGCTTCGGTCGCCAGCTCGGCCAGAATAATGTTGTTCAGCGACGGACGCAGAACGTTAGTCTGCGACAAAGTTTCCATCCGCTGGATTTTGGCGGTAATGTCATCTTTCGGATACAGCTTCAGATATTCGTAAGCCACGTCGGCAGTCGGATTTTTTGCCCAGGCATTCAACAGAACCTTTGCCGCCTTGCGGAACTGATTGTCGTTCGCCACATAATAGCGAGCCATGGCCACCGCGGCCGGAACCAGCGTTTCGTCACATTCAATCGCCTGCGAACAAAGCCTGAAGAAATTGACGTCGTCGCCTTTTTTCTGAGCTTCCAGCGCCATTTCAAACAGCACGATGGCTTTCAGGCGTTTAAACTTGTCCTGCGGAATAATTTTTTTCTTAATCCCCGAAGAGAGCACCTGCAAAGCGCCGTCCCAATCTCCGGCTTTGGCGCGAAGTTCAAAAGCGCTTTCAATGACCCAGTACAAATCCTGGCGAAGTTCGAAAGCTTTGTTTGCCGTTGCCAGCGCCTCGGCAAACTCTTTTTTCTGCATTTGCGCTTCAACCGCGGCTTTCATGCCGACCAGCCGGATATCTTCGTTTTTCATGATTTTGGCGGAGAGTTTTTCCATCTTGTCAAAATCTTTTTCACCCTTGTAAATCTTCATCTTCAGCAAATCGATTATCGGGTCGTTGCCGATAAGTTTTTTCAGCGCGCGCAGATTCATGCGGGCTTCTTTCATGTCGCCGGCGGTAATGCTTGTCATCGTCCGCAGCACCAACAGCAGCGAATTGTCAAAATCATGGCGGTTGATGACGATTTTTTCGCTGATTTTGTCTGCCAGCACGTTAATCGCCTCGCCTTCGTTGACCGTATTGCCCAAATTATAGCGGTAGGTTTCCTTTACCTGAGCCATGACCAGCTTGCGCAAAATCCGGTTCAGGAAATCAACTACTGCCACAAAAACCAATACCAGCAGCATCGCTTCCGGAATGGAAAAGCGGTTGACATAACCGCGCCAGTCCACGGTAATCACGCTGTTTTTATCCGACATCCACACGGCTAATGTAAAAATCAGACCAATAAAAATAAAAGACGAAATTTTTCTAGTCATGGTTGGTCTCTCCTTTAAGATAGTTCACTTTCATCAAAGCCAGCGAATGAGTGGAAATCCGGCTCACCGCTCTGTCAAATTCAATTCTTGCCCGTGCTTCGGACATCCAGCCGCTCAAGGCGGCGTCGGCCGCGGCATCTTTGTGCTGCGCTTCGTCAAGCAGGCTGACGGCCTTGGCGATTTTGCCTGCATCAACCAGTTTTTTGGCCTTTTCGAGAACCTTGTCTTCTTCAAATTCCGGAGCCTCTTCCTTAACCCGTTTGACCTTGATAATCTCGTTCAGCTTGCTGTTCAGACGGTCCTTCCAGGTTTTGGCAAACTCTTCTTTCTGTTGTTCGAGCAGTTCGGCGTAAATTTTGTTAAAACCGTCAGTCAGCGTCTTTTTTGATTTGATTCCCTGCGGCGCGTATTTGACGATTTCCGCCACCGGCTGGCTGATTTTCTCATCGCCTCTGGCCAAAAGGTCAAGAACCTCAGCCTCATATGCAAAAGGCTCGCCCTTGGCAGCCGCTTCCTTAATCATCATGGTTGCGCTCAAAATCAGCGCTCCGTCGTCGGAAATTTTCGCCAACTTGCCCATCTGCGCTTCGGCTTTGTCCATTCTGGTCAGAAGCCCGAGCACAAGTGCCACGTCGGCCTTGGAATCAATCACGTTCAGATTTTGCTTTTCAATAGCGTTCAGCCTGTCCTTCATTTCGGCCAGCGATTCGTCGTCAATCATGACGTTTGCGGTCGTCGGCGCCTGATTCTCCAGCCTGTACTGCATATCCGCCAGCTGTCGCTGCAAAGAACCGACTTCCTGCCGCAGCATTTCCAGCGGGTCAGGCTCCTGCACGACATTCCGACGGTGCAGTTCTTCCAGATAGACATAGGCCTTTTTAACCGCCTGCGGATAAGCCGCCGCTCCGATAACGGCCAAAATAACGACCAGCCAGACAAACAGTTTCAGTTTGGAAACCCCGGCCTTCGGCATTTTTTCCGCGGCAGGTTTCTCTTTCGTCCCGGAATCCTCGGTTTTGACCATTTCTCAATCCTTTTGCTGATAATTCTTGGCAATTTTTCATTTATAGTTTATTACTATGCCTATAATGTATTAAGAATTTGCAAAAACTGCAACAGATTTTAGGATATTCGGATGATAGTTTTAGGAATAGAAAGCAGCTGTGACGAAACCGCCGCCGCCATTGTCAGCGACAAGCGCGAAATTCTGGGCGAAAGTCTGCTTTCTCAGGAAGAACATAAGGCTTTCGGAGGCGTGGTTCCCGAAATTGCCGCCCGTTCGCATCTTGAACATATTGACGAGATAATCGAACTCTGCGTCAAACGCGCCGGCATAAAGCTGGAGGACGTCGACGCAATTGCCGCTTCTTCCGGTCCCGGCCTCATCGGGGGGGTCGTCGTCGGCGTCATGGCGGCCAAAGCTCTGGCCC
>ERZ780166.1127-NODE-1127-length-15671-cov-3.519083_pt1 | contig 15671 bp, 13 predicted proteins | sample MGYA00511366_ERZ780166 | MGnify/ENA primary metagenome ERZ780166 (study PRJEB29588, sample SAMEA2162231) | human gut metagenome | biome: human gut; feature: human-associated habitat; material: faeces | place: Denmark | collected 2008/2010 ...
TTTTTCTCTTTTTAAGCCGGCACTTTGTGGTGGCTTATTTGTGCTGCACTTCTTTCTCCCCACCTTCTGCCAAATTTCCTTGCAGCAAGTCCCATTTGGGGCTTGACTTTTTATTTGCAGGCTTCCATGCATCGGGGTACAGCCATATTATACAACACTTTCGCTGAAATGTCTGCTGAATTATAAAGCCCCGCGACCACACCGGCCACGGGGCATCTTGTCAGCCATAGATCAATTCTTCCAGCACAATCTCCTCCGCCTGCTGCCGGATCGCGTTCATCGCGCCAACCCAGGCCATCTGATCCCGCGTCTTCAGCTCTTCGTCGATCCCGGCGCTCTTCGCCATCTCCGCGACGATCCGGTCAATCCGGACCTGTGCCGCCTCTTGCGTTTCCACCAGGTGCCAATACAGCTTTCCGGACAGGATCAGATGGCTGTAAAGCCCGGGCTTGTTCTCCTGCAGGAACCGCATCCGCATTCGGCCATACTTCGTCAACGGTGCTGCGGGCTGATCGCCCAGCGTCAGGTCCGGCAACAGGTAGTCTCCGCTCTGGTGATAGGTGATGCTCATTTTCTTTCCTCCTTCATGCCGCCCAGGATGACGGCGATCATCCGGATGATGTCGGTCAGTTCGTCGCTGATGTTTTCCCCGGCCTCGATCCTCTGCAGTTCCATCAGCACAGCAGCCAGCTGATCCCGCAGCGCTTTGTATGCTCTCGGATTCCCCTGCACCACCACATCCCGGTTCAGCAGACGATTCAGGATATAATCCTGTTTGGTCATCCCCGACAAGCTGACCAGCGTCTCGATCTGGCTGTCCTCTTCCGGCGATACCCGGAAGGCGACAGTCACGCTGCGCCAGCGTCCATGTGCATCCATGACTTTTGCCGACATATCAAACACCCCTTTCCATGTTCAGCCTCGCCGCCATCTCCGTCTGCTTGGAAGGGAAGAGATGGGCGTGTATGAAGCCCGCTGAACTGACCACCTGTATAAGCTTCTCCGAACCCCACGCCTATCGTGGGAATTCATGTATACACAAGCCCTGACACGCCTGATCAGGCGTGAGTGATAATACATAATGAGAAAGGCCATGAAAAGTCCCCGGCAAACCATATAGGCAAGCCGGGGATGGGTCAGATCCAAACTGAGTGACGTGCTTGTCAATCACCAAGCAGGAGGTCGCTCGATGGGGGTATTAAGCTTTATGCTGTTTTTTTCTGTTCAATACCTGGAAGGCAATCAAAAGCAGCTCCAGCACACCCAAGGTGCAGCCTGCGGCAATGTTAATTGTACGAAACAGCCGGTCCATGTTGCTGAGAGCGGGAGCAGCAGGTGTTTCAGTCACCGCAGGGACCTCTACCGTTTCAGTGACGGTGGGTTCCTCTGCGTTTTCCTCGGCAGCAGGAGATTTGCCTACGCCATAAACACCACTGTTGGCGATGGTGTAGAGGATATTGTGGCTGGCACGGCGCAGATCAACAGCCTGCGTAGCGCTCTTCTTGGTCAACTCGTTGGTGGCGTAGTTGCCATAACCCAGCATCAGATCACCGCCATTGCGAATCACTTCGCTGGTAATCATGTAGCCATAAGAGCCGTCATAGTCAGTCTCTACCATGCCTACAAAGCCCCATTCGCCGCGCAGCACCTGCTGGAGCAGATCAGGGTTGGCGCAGCTGGGCACGGTACCGATCCAGTTGTAGGAGGACATTATGGCAAGTGCTTTGCCATCAAAACCCTTCACTGTCAGCTCAAAGGGTTTGAGGAAATTCTCACGGATGGTCTGCTCATCAGCCCAGGTCAGCAGAATGGCAGTACGGCCAAGCTCCTGATCGTTCAGAACAAAGTGCTTCAGGTACGGATATACACCCCATTGCGCGGCGCCATTGGCTTCCTGCACAGCGATCTTGCCGGACAGCACACCATCCTCGGAGAAATACTCAAAGTTGCGTCCGCCAAAGGCGCTGCGATGCAGATTCATGGCAGGAGCATACCAGCCGTAATTGCTTACTGCGGCAAACTCACGGCCCATGCTGGCGCCAATTTCATAAGCAACCGTTTTGCTCCAGGTCTGTGCCATCAGCACTTCGGCAGGATATGTAGTGCCGGAATTGCCGGTGATGTAGTTATTCAGACCTGCAGGACCGTCGCAGTCACTGGTAGCGATCTTGCCGACACTGTCCACCGCCACTGTCTGCCAGCCGCCGCCGTTAACCAGTGCGCTCATATCCTTGAAAGTCAGCTGGTCCAGCAGACTTTCCCATTTGGGATCGTCATAGGGCAGGCCTGTCATTTCCGCCAGTTTCAGGCTTCCCTTTTTACCCATTTGGGGTTTCACAGCATCCTTGTCCTCATAGTCCTTGTAATTGTAATAGCCCCATAGTTTGCTGGCCACAGCAGCTTTAGACGCATCGTCAAGCACCAGCTGATCGTCGGTCAGTGGCCGGGTTGCCTCGCTGTAATTGGCAAAGTGATCGGCGCGGGAAAGCTGCACGAAGTTACCGCGGGAATAGTCCTCAAAACGATTGATGGCCACATTCCTGTCGGATGCACGGCTGTTTTCGTTGTAAGTGATATCCGCGTCTACGATTAAGCTGCGGCTGTCACAGATTGTATGGGAATCGCTGCGCACAGACAGAATATATTCGCCGGCCTCAAGAATATAGCCGCCGCCTGCCAGCTTCACACCTGTGCTGTCATAGGAAGCCATGTCCTCCTTGCTAATGGTGAAAGTGACTGTCTCGTTCTCACCGGGCTTGAGGGCTGAGGTCTTTTCAAAATCGATCAGATTGGCAGCAGCTTTCTCAATGCCGCCGTTGGTATAGGGGGCTGTGAAATACAACTCCACAACATCCTTACCGGTCACCTTGCCCGTATTGGTCACGCTTACCTCAATGGTCACAGTATCGCCGTTGTCGGTGAAGGCAGAGATCTTCTTTTCAAAGGTAGTATAGCTCAAACCGTAGCCGAAGGGATACTGCACATTGGCGGCATAGTCGATGAGGCCTTCCTCGGCGGCAGTTTCATAGAACTTGTAGCCGGTATAGATGCCTTCTACATAATTGACGAAGCTCATGGAGCCCTGATAGGTTGCATCGGCAGCCAGTACGGTGGCCTTTATATCATCTACATTGGTATAAGCGTTGATACCGATATTGTGGATGGTGGGCGTGTTCATCAGGTCATAAACCCAGATGTCTGTGGTGCGGCCGGAGGGATTGATGCTGCCGTTTATAATGTTGCCCAATGCGGCAAAGCCTTGTGCGCCAGCAGCGGGTGCCAGTACCACAGCGCCGATATTCTTGCTCTCAACAAAGCCCAGTTCCATGGGATTGCAGCTATTGACGACCAGGATGACCTTGCTGAAATTAGCACATACCAGGTCAATCAGATCTTCCTCGGTTTTGGACAGCTCCAGATAACTCTCACCCACATCAAAATCGTCATAATCGCCATTGTTGGTATAGGTCACCTTGGTATAGGGATACGTATCAGGATTGTTGGAGACCTGCGCAGCAATGTTATAGCTGCCGTGGATGACCGCATTCATATCCACAGGCAGGTCATAGTTTTCACCGCCGCCGCGGGCAATGACCACCACGGCAGTATCGGAAAAGGCCTTGGCCTCATCCATGATGTCAGCAGTGTAGGCATCGGCGGTAGGCTCCGGCAGGGTCATGTTCTGGCCGAACATATCAGCTCCAGGGCGCTCGGAGGCATAGGCAGTATACAGCGCCGTCAGTGTCTGGTTGGTTTCATAGCCTGCATTGTGAAGACTGCTCAGAATATCCACGGCGGCAACTGCGCCGGTGGCAGAGGATCCTGTTCCGCCCAGATAGGGCTGAGTGGAAGCCCAGCCAAATACGTTCAGCCTATGGGTGGAAGAAGCCAAAGGAAGCGTTTCATCTTCATTACGCAGCAGCACAAAGCCCTCAGCAGCGATACGTTCGGTGATAGCGAGATTCTCATTCACCAGCTGCTCATCCAACTCCACAGCAGATGCATTCAGGAAAGCCGACAGCGGTCCGTGCATGGGACCATAGCAAATGACATTCACCAGAATCAGAGCAACCAGCAGGAAGCAGATGACAGACTGGATGCGGGCAAATGCCTTCCAGCCCTTCCGAATCCATTTGGCACTGATCATCACGCCAATCACGACCAACAGTGCCGCGAACAGAATCAGAATGTATACTCCCAGCTGGTCTATATACACCAGCAGATCAGCTTTGCTGACACCCATAGGCACCAGCAGCGGAGAAACCAGGTTCGCAAGGAATTCAGTCATGTTCATGCTCCCTTTCATTGGATTTCAAAGAAAAGAATAACCGGGAGCCGGAAACTCCGGCGCCCGGCAGACGGGGTAGCAGGATTACTTCAGACCAACCTGAGCATCCACAGCGAAGCGCTCGGTGCGGGTGTCATTGATCACGCCGGTCCAGTTCAGGCCGAAGGCGAAATCATAGGTATTGCCATTGGCATCCACATAGCATTCCATATCGCGGGGAGCACCGGACTGCTGAGCTTCCACAGCTTCCATGCTGGCAGGCATCTGCAGGGGCAGCAGAGCGGAGGGCTCGACCTGACCGGCCACCAAAGGCAGGTAGTTGGACTTGTCAACGCCAAAGCCGACCAGGATGGCGTCCACCTTGTCTTCGAACTCATCCACGCAGAAGGCGCCGGAAGCGTTCACACAAACCACAGTGGGAATACCCAGCTCAGCAGTGGTCAGAATCAGGTCAAGGTCAGCTTCGTTGGCAACGGTGTTCTCAGCGTCATAGTAGCCGCGGTTTTCTACAGTCTTGTTCTCAACAATGCCGTAGGGGCTCTGAGTCTTCTCGATCTTCACATCACCGGTGATGGAGTCCTCTTCAACACAGTCAGCATCGGCAGTATAGGGACGATACTGCAGGGTGATGGGGCACCATTCTTCAGCATCGGTGTTGTAACCGGTATTGACGCACTTGGGAGAATCGACAAACACAATCGCCACTTCAGCCTCGGAGGGATTATCGACGATTTCGAAATAGCCCTTCAGAACCTTCTTGCTCACGGGCAGCTCATCGCCATTGGAAACGATATAAGCCTTCAGTTTGGTATCACGCTGAGCAATGATGCCATTGTTCTTCAGCATGACGATGGAGGACTGAGCCAGTTCATTGGTGACATCAGGGGTATTGGCCTCGAAGGTTGCGGCGGACTCGGCAGTCACCACATAGGGGCACTCGAAGTTGCCAACACGGAAGATGGGCAGTACGCAAGCCACAGCGGCATCAGCCCAGTTCTTGTCAGCCTCTTCCTGGCCGTTCTTTTCCACATAAGCGGTGTAAGCGGTAGACAGGTCAGCAGGACGGGTGCCGCCCATGATCTGATCCACACCCAGTTCGAACATGGTCACGATCTTCTCATCCATGGTCAGATCATCCACATTGTAAGCAGTCTGCAGCATGACCATGAAGCCCAGATCCAAGGTATCCCAGGTCAGGGAGTCGGTGGAGACCATACCTTCAAACTTGTGCTCAGCCAGCTTGCCCATCACAAAATCATTGAAAGCACCGCCAACAGCCTTCTCACCGTAGGAGTCGCCTTCTTCATCCATGGGCACAGTGTAGGTCACCATAATAGCGGAAGCAGAGCCGGTGGCGCTGTCCAGCTGGAAGCCGCCTTCAACGAAAGGCACCAGCTGAGTGTCGATCTGCTCCTCGGTCATCACTGTATACTTGCCGGTGTAGTCATGATAGTTACGGCCGCCTTCGTTGGCCAGGTTGCCAAAGAAGTGCTTGAACTGTACAGCCAGGGAATCCTTGCCCCAGCCCAGATCAGAGCCGTCCTCGCCATAGGTGGACTGATATGCGCTGACCATAGCATTGGTCAGGGCAGCAGCCAGGGCAGGATCCTCGGTGAAGGTGCTCACGCTCTGGCTGCGGGGATCGCTTTCCAGATCGACCTGAGGGCTCAGGGTCATGGTAATGCCGGCGGCGCGATACAGCTTGGCAACATCCGCAGACAGCGCAGCAACCTTTTCAGGGGAGAAGGTCGCGCCCAGTGCCAGGTTGGTCACGGTACCAGTCATGGTGGTGGTGGGGTCACAGTTCAGCATCATGGGGATGCCCAGTTCGGTAGACTCGGCAGTAGCCTGCAGCGCATTGGCGCAGGCGGGCACAGTGTTCAGCGGAGCACCGAAGGCAACAGGATACATGATATAATAGCGAACACCGCTCTCAACAATCTGGGGATAGATGGGATTGCCATCCATATCGTTCATGGCGGGAATGTCGGTCTCCAGACCACCGATGGCGCCATTGATGCGCAGGCCGCTCATCTGCTCAATGGTCATCTTGGAAACCAGATCCACAGCGCGCTCCTCGTAGGAAAGACGCCAGTCTTCGTAAGGGTCCAGCTCACCGTTCTTGTTCATGTCCTTAAAGGCATAGCCATCACTTTCGATGATGGTCACACCGGATTCAGGAGCATAGCCCAGGGTAGCACCACCTTCATTGACGACACGAATCCAGCCGTCAGCGGTGGTCTCGGTGGTATACTTGGCTTCAGCGGAAGCGAAGGACACCATGCTCAAAACCATAGTCAGAGCAACCAGCAGAGATACCAGCTTCTTCATACGTGTTTCCCCTTTCAATTCTGGCCGTATTTTGGCCAGTGCTGGGTTCATTGTAGCAAAAACAATGCCTTAGACAAGAGCTTTGTCGTAACTGTCCCATTTTGGGAATAATCGGCTGTAAAGCCTGGAATAACTCTTACTTGACCTGCTCACCCATCCAGTTCCAGCAGGAAACACCGCTGTCATCCACGGCTTCGTTATTGAAGAAGTACTGCCAGGAACCATGGCCAAACTGCTGCAAAGGCTGACCATCCTCGCCGAAGAAACGACCGGTGGTATCATGAACATCCTCGGCGGCAAAGACGTGCAGATTCTCAGCGCCGGCTGACGGTATACTCATAGGCGGAAGCATCGTCAATGGGTTTGTCCAGCGAAAGGATCACGCGATCCGCCACGCAGCCCCAATCCTCCGCAAGGATATGGATACTGTAGGAAGCAGTGGCGGGCAATGTGTTTTCGGCTTCCGAAAACGCAACGGTGAGCAGAAGTGCAAGTGTCATCATGAGCAGGCAAAGTTTCTTCATGGTCAATTCCCCTTTCTGATTCAGGCTGATAACAGCCGATGTGCATCGTATATGAAGCGAAGAAGCACCGTGCAATATGTTTGTCTTAATCGGGCGAATATTGTCCTATCTATCCGATAACAGCATCTAAAAAAGCTCCCTTTCGGGAGCTTTGAGGATCATGGCAACATATCATGGCAACATGAGGGTAACATTCAGGGAAAAAATCTGGTCTTTTAGCGAGACTACCGCCTGACCGCCATATTTTTCGGCGATCATACGGATGGACTTCATACCGAAGCCATGATAAGCCGTGTCTGTCTTTTGTGTAGGCGGTAAGCCATCTTGCAGAGTAAGAAGGCCCTGATATCGATTTTCCGCATGAATCACAGTCATTCCGGCTATACAGCGCACAGACAGGCTGATACCCTGGGCGTCTGTGTCATGCAATTGACTAACTGCTTCGATGGCGTTATCCAGGATGTTGCCAAACAGTGCATAAATATCCGGAGGAGAAACATGTTCCAGTCCGCTGCCGTCTGCAATGCAGGTCAGGGTGATTCCCTTGGATTCACACAATAGTTTCTTTTCTGTAAGAATCACATCCAGCGCAGCATTGCCCGTTTGGGTGGAGGTATCATATATGTCAACTGCCTGCTCAATCTCTTTCAGGACGGACCGATCCACCTCTCCGGATTGATGACGCAGCGTGCGAAGCTGATGCTTGAGATCGTGGCATTTCTGATTGATAATCGCAATGTTATGCCGGGAGTTCTCATACTGCCGCTTCTCCTTCTGCAACATATTGGACACAATTTCAAGCTCTGTTTTCAGATTCCGGTTGGCGATCAGACTCATTTGCATATTCAGCACGAAAATACAAGCCAGCATATTCAGTAACTGGATCATCATTTCATAGCCAGGCGCATCATAGGTTTTCTGCAACTCCAGAAGATGCAGACCGATCACGATATCGACCAGCAGTACCACGACAGACAGGAAAGGCAGCTTTTTGTTGTCAATGCGGATTTGGCCGCTTTCTCGAATCTCTTTTGACAGAGTCAGATAAGCCGGAATAAAAGTCAACACAATAGAGAGAAACCAGGCAATACCATCCGTTATCAGAAAACCTGTCATTTTACTGATTAAAGTCAACACGCCATTGAGGGCAGATGCTATCTGATGAATGGTGTAACCTGTGATTGTACAGCATAGTACAGGCAGAAACGTTTCCTGATAGCAGCAGGCAATGTTTCCGGCCGCCACAGCAAAGAATGAACCGTACATCAATAGCCCCCACCCCACATAATGATGGGCAGCAAATGGCGGAACCGGAAACAACCAGGCGAAGAGAATGCACACAGCAGAACTGATTGCGATCCGCAGGATGAAATGCTCTTTATGCGGCAAAAAGCGGGCCAGCATATGTATGGCAATCAGCACCTCTGCCATGATCCGCAGATTGATTAAATGAATGTCTGAAAACATCAGTGTTCACCATACCATTTCGTCAGTGCGGCAAAGAAGGACTGCTTTTTAAGCTTGCTGATCTTCAGCGTATCCTTGCCCACTATTACATCCATGTTCTGCACACGCGAGATATGCCGCGGATTGACCAGATAGCAGGCATTACAGCGAAGGAAACCCATGGGTGCCAGCTGGTTTTCAAGGTCTGTCATAGAGCCGCGTGCGGTAAGCGTATCGTCTGTCATATGATAGATTAGATTATGTCCTGAAACCTCTATGTACATCAGCCTGCTTGAATCAGTCATATAAAAACCATTAGGAATCCGGAGCCGAATATCGCAGCGGGCATTTGATGCCGCACGCTCTACGGCACGACGCATACGCATGGAAAAATCCTGATAAGTGACAGGCTTCACGATGAAATCCAGCGCATCCACCTCATAGCCTTTTGCAGCGTATTGCGATAAGGTGGTTACAAAGATCAGCACCACTGTTTTATCGCGTTCCCGCAAGCGATGTGCTGCTTCCAACCCGTCCATTCCCGGCATGGAAATATCCATGAAAACAATGTCATACCCTGGGGTATAGCTTGTCAAAAAACCAACGCCATCCTCAAACACGTCAGTACTTGCTTCCTCTCCAATGACATTGCAATATCGCGTGATGTAATCCAGAAGACGATTCGCAGCAGTCTTCTCGTCTTCGATAATGGCAAAGCGCAGCATGGCATATCTCTCCATCACTTATTTGCTATTGGTCGTCATAAAATGCGGAGCGAGCAAACAGCAGCAATTCTCATTATTCTTACTTGACAACCTAACTGATTCATTCCGATGAACCTTTTGAAATTATACCATAGCAGAACGGAAAAAGCAATAGGATCCAATGGTTGGTGCAGTGGTCTGCCAAAGAGCCTGGTCACAATAAAAAGCAAAAGAGAAAGCCATTGTAGTCGTTCTTCATGGCGACTCCCTTGTATGATAATTCCGAGACCGGAAATCATACTCTCCTTTCCATTTTGTTGACCAGCGACTACGATAGCTCCAGATGCTGCGGACTACTGATGTTTCCTGTAGCCTGACTATCGCGGCACGTTTATTGCCGAAGTACAGCAGCAGCTCCAGCGCCGAGTGGACAATTCCGAGAAAATCAAGCCTCATGAGTGGGAAAAACTTCCGTGGCGCTGGATTGTCGAACGTACCTTTACTTGGATGAATGCTGCTCGCCGCGTCCGTCACAGCTCAGCCTGTATTTACCAAGACGGAGGATGTTCGAGCGAAATCTTCGTAGCAATTCTTCCCGGCAAGGAACCGGTGGTGGGCACCTGACCCGATGGGAGCCGCCCGCAGCAAAAGGAGCGATGCGCTTTTTTGCTGCATCGCTCCCTGAGAATGTTTCCTTATGCCGTAGCCATATCAGCAGCGCTGATGGCTATCATCCAGTCCATGTTTACTTGGAAAGCACCTCCATGGGGAAGTCGCCGCGGATCAAGCCAGCCTCATAGGCAGCTTTGCGCTCATCGACGATTTGCTGGCCGCCAACGTCCAGGATGGCCTGCACGCAGCGATCATACACCGCGTCAAATTCGGCCGGATCGCAGGTCAGGGCGTTGGTGAGCAGCTCAGCCTGCTTTGCCAGCACCATCTGGTCGTAGTCGGCCTCGGCCTTAATCGCCACGGTGAAGCCGATGGGTGCATAGGAATCCTTGGCCATGTACTCATAGGAACGTGCGACGACATCCTCATAGCCGGTGAAGGCCAGGGCGCTGTACTTATTGTTCAGCTCATCATTGCCGAAGCTGTTGCCATTGGACAGGAACACCAGGTCGACAGCGGACAGCCACTTCTGGTCGTCGGGCAGGTTGTCATTAGTTACACGGCCAACGGGCAGGCCGTCCTCGTTCAGATGATCATAGTGAACGCCTTCAATGCCATTCTGCAGGTAGAACATGTTTTCAGGCTGAGCCATCCAGTCCATGTACTTCATCGCGGCAACAGCGGTCTCCTTATTCACCCAGCTGGGAATGAAGATGCAGATGCCGTTGGCGGCATAGTTCTCGTGAAGGGTGTAGCCGTCAGGATTCACGAAGGGGTTAACAGGGATCCACTCGGCGTCCTCGCCCACGTTCTTCTTCATCTCATCGCTGTAATCGGGCCAAACCTGCGTGGGACCCTCGATGTAGAAGCCCGCGTAGCCCTGGTTCAGATCGCGGTCGCGGATGTCGCCGTTATCAATGGCGAAATTCTCGGAGATCAAACCCTCATTGTACAGGGTATTCAGCAGACGATAGGCCTCCTTCGCGCCGGGCATCTGCTCGTGATACAGGGAGTACCAGTCCTCCTTGGTGATCTTGGAGAAGTCCAGGAAGGAATCCACGATCACGGAGGTGGAGAACAGCGGGCTGTTCTCATACAGCTTCATGGCGTAGGGAACCGTCTGCTCGCCGCCCAGCTTGGCTTCCTTGGCCGCGCGCAGATAGGCAACCCACTCCTCGGTGGTGGTAGGCTCCGCCATGTTCAGCTTGTCCAGCCAGTCCTTGCGGATGAACAAACCGAGCTTGGCCACATTGATGCGGCGGGCAGGGATATAATATCTCAGAAAGATCATATCGACGGAGATGGGAACAACCTTTTCAGCCTATCTGCTCGGCATCCGCCTTGAAAAGATGAAGGAATTGCTGGTGAATACGACCATCTCCCAGCGGGATATTGCCGAGCAGGTCGGCATTGGCAGCGAGCAGACCATGTATCGTCTGTTCAAACAGTATATGGGATGCTCCCCCGGCGAGTATCGGAAGCATCCCTCCGCAGACAGTACCATAGCCGCCGAGACGGCGGATGAATATCATGAAAGCGAGGAATAATCACATGGACAACCTGAAGTATCTGGAACATGTCGTGGAGCTTGGAAAGGTCCAGGCTGCAACCACGCCCGAGGAAATGTCCGGCGCGTTTGACGCGTTCAACGGCTTCCTGGGCCTGTATTACGATCTGGCGAAGATGGAGCTGCAAAAGGCCGGGATCGACACGCCGCCTATTCGAAACTTCGCCATTGACAAGGCGCTTGAGCGCATCGACGCCCGCCTGGACTGCGCTGATTTCACCATCCCCGCGCTGATCCGTATGCTGCGCGAGCATCGCGGAACGCGCCTGAATGAGGAGCAGGCACAGAAGATTGAACAGAGTCTGATTCATTTCAAGTATTGGCTGGACGAGCCCGGCGATGTGCACGCCTGCTTCTTCACCGAGAATCATCAAATCCTGTATCACAGCGCCGAATATCTGGTGGGGCAGATGTATCCTGACGTGGTGTTCCCCAACAATGGCATGACCGGCGCTGAGCATCACGCCCATGCCACCGCCTTCCTGCGCCGCTGGTTGAACTGGCGTGAACGCTTCGGCTTCAGCGAATGGCTGACTCAGGGATACTACATGGATGACATGCTGGGTCTGGTCAACCTGATGATCTATGCCGACGAGGCGGATATCCGCACCCGCTGCCGCATGCTGATTGACATGCTGGTGTTTGACCTGGCGGTCAATCATTTTGAAGGGCACTTGCCCACCACCCATGGCCGCGTCTATACCCGCTTTATCATCGAGCCCGACTATGAGGATTGCTCCGCCGTGATGGCGCTGCTGTTTGATAAGGGATACGCCGGCACCATGAGCAACTGCGCCGTGATGTTGGCTGCCAACGGCTATGTTTGTCCCAAGGCTATCCTGGCGGCAGCAGCGGCTCCCACGGGAATCCAAACCAACCGCGAGCGCATGAGCATCGACGTGGCGGACGCCAAGTATTATGGCGTGGATCCCGCCGACTTTGACAACATCATGTTCTTCTGGGGCCAGCAGACATACTCCGACCGCCTGACCATTGAGAACTCGCTGAAGGTGTTCCCCACATGGAACTGGATGACTAACCGTGTCCGCGCCTACTATGAGCGCTACAAGCTGCATGATGAGGCTGGTGCGCCCTGCGTGGATGCGCCCGACTTCACAGCCATGACACAGGTGGACATCTACACACGCCGTACGCCGGACTATATCCTCAGCTGCGCGCAGGATTTCCGCAAGGGCCGCATGGGCTATCAGCAGCATCCCTGGACGGCCTCCCTGGGCGGCAAGGCAGTCATCTTTACAACCAATCCCGCTTCCACCGAGTATTCCAACCGTCCCAACTGCTGGGCCGGCAACCTGACCCTGCCCCGCGCCGTGCAGCATGAAAACGTGCTGCTGTGCCTGTACCGCGTTGAACCCGACTTTGTGGATTACCTCTATTCCCACCTCTACTTCCCCAGGCATGAGATGGACGAGGTGGTGGAGAAGGAGGGCTGGATCTTTGGCCGCAAAGGCGATGGGTATGCGGCGGTGTATTCGCTGCTGCCCGGCTACTGGGAAAAGAAGGATCCCGCCATGTTCAAAGAGCTGTACGCCGAAAGCTGGCAGGAGAAATATGACCGTGCCGACGATTATGAGTACATCGCGCAGGGTCACGCAAACGTGTGGGTCATTGAAATGGGCTCCAAGGCTGAAAACGGCAGCTTTGAGGCGTTCATGGACGGCTTTGCCGGGAAAAAGGTGTGCGGCGACACGCACAACCTGATCTACCAGTCTCCCTCTCAGGGTGAGATCACCTTCGGCTGGAACAGGCCCCTGACCGTCGGGGGAGAAACCATCTGCATCCATGGCTACAAGCGCTATGATAACGAGTTTGCTCAGACGGAATTTGACGCGGGCGCAATCGAGATCAATGCCGGCGGTCATCAGACGATTCTTGACTTTGAAAAGGCCGAGCGCACGGATATTTAAGGCACTACCGCACAATTCGTCGGCAGCGCTGGCGATGCCTTTTCTGCCATCTGCTTCTTGCAGAAATCTCGATTTACCTCCAGTAAACCTTCGATTTCTGCAATCGCATCTGACAAAAAATGCATTCGCCATCGCACCAACTCATTTGTGCGGTATTGCCTATAGAAAAAGGGATGGGCAGTATTAGACTAACAAATTAGAAGGAGGAGTCAATAATGAGAACTCGTATTCTACCACTCTTGATAACTATGCTGTTTGCGCTGTCGCTTGCATCAAATGCAGCGGCTAACGAAAATTCTAAGATGACGCCTGGAACAATCGCCGTAGTAAACAATCCCGATTCTAATGATCGGCTTAACCTTAGAACAAATCCAAGCCCAGATGCTCCGACGCTTGGGAAATACTATAACGGCACCTATCTTGAGGTGTTAAGCAATGAGAAGAACGGCTGGGTGAAAGTTAGTATTTTTGATCTTGAGGGATACATGATGGCGAAATTCCTAGTGTATCCAGAGCAGCTTGAAGTTGGATCTTCGACAGTCCCATCTGTAAAAATTAACAACATAGGGGGAACTGGCCTGAACTTACGCAAAGCACAATCGACAGATTCATCTTCTCTTGGCCTATACTCGAATGAATCGACGGTTCGGGTATTTGGCGTAAGCGAGACTTGGTGTCATGTGCAAACCGAAGATGGCAACGTTGGCTTTATGCTAAGAGAACAGCTCTCACCTGTTCTTGAGTATCAAAAAAGCAGCAATAGCGCCGTCGTAAACAATCCCAATTCTATCGGTCGCCTCAACCTTAGGACAAAGCCGAGTCAAGAAGCTCCATCGCTTGGTAAATACTATAGCGGTACTTCCGTTGAAGTTTTAAGTGGTGATGAAAACGGCTGGACAAAGGTTCGATTCCATACGTTAGAAGGTTATATGATGACCAAATATTTAGTATTTGGTCAAGAACAATTTAAGGTCGGTTATGCTATGCCTTCTGTAAAAATCAACAATACGAAAGGTGTGGGGTTGAATTTACGCCAAGATCAATCAACAAATTCTCCCTCTCTTGGCCTATATAAGAATGGATCAGTAGTTTGTGTATTTGGAGTGAGCCAAACATGGTGTCATGTAAGAACAGAGGATGGAAATGTTGGATTTATGCTGCGAGAGAACTTATCGCCACTCCTTGAGTATAACAGAGTTTCTGCTCCCACTGGCGATGAACTTGAAGGCTCATGGTTTGGAGTGCCAGGAGATCCTATCACAGATGACTTTATGCCCGGAGGAAATGGCTAATTCGTGCATAATATGCAGTAATCGTGATTCACCAAACTGAACGTCCTAGCCTGTCGAAAATAGAGAAAAAACAGGATGGAAAAGCAAAGAGGGGCTGTCTCAAAATGACCAAACAAGGTCACAAGAGGCAGCCCCATTAGCATTTTTTTAGCCAAGAGCGCATTCGCACTTCGCTTTATTTTACTGCTCGCCAAATGTAGAGACAACCGCCTCTGCATCTTTTGCATTACATGTAGTAGTCAGCGAACAGACGGTCATACCATCAATCCAGACAAAGCGGTTCTTCTCCATATTCGAACTCCTGTATACCCGGATGCCGCCAATTTCTATCAACTCGCCGTCCTTATTCTGTTCCAGCGCCAGGTTTGCCGCCTCTAATTGAAAAAGAATCATCCCCTGAAAATGCAAGGAGGCCACCCCACCGGGACGACCTCCGTTTTGTATGGGATTTTTTCGCTTATACTATTTCCAGATAAGAATGCGCCAGAAGGGAAAAGGCGCAAGCAGATGGCGCAGGTGAATCTGGAAATCGTATTAGTCGTTCGCCAGATGGTAGTCATCCAGGCGTTCGTTGCATTCTTCCACAATGCGGTCGTGGCACTCGTCGAGGGTTTCCTCGCCGTTGGCGAACGCCAGCATGTGGGTCTTAATCACAGAGTCGATTTCCCAGTTGATGATGTCGAAGGGTTCCTGCACGTTGGGGTTGGACGCGTGGATGCAGTCGATGGCGACCTTGTACATCGGGTTTTCTTCAAACCACTTGTCCGCTTCGGGCAGGTTGTAGACGGTCTTGTTCACGGGGATGTAGCCCGTCGCCTGATGGAACTGGAACTGCTCTTCCGCGGAGACCATGAACTGCACGAACTCCCACGTCGCATCAACCTGCGCCGGGTCGTTGTCCGGGTCAAACATGACGACGCAGGAACCGCCAACCGCGATGCCGCCCTTGTCGTCCGCGTTCACCTTCGGCAGCGCCGCG
>ERZ780166.1134-NODE-1134-length-15579-cov-3.225329_pt1 | contig 15579 bp, 14 predicted proteins | sample MGYA00511366_ERZ780166 | MGnify/ENA primary metagenome ERZ780166 (study PRJEB29588, sample SAMEA2162231) | human gut metagenome | biome: human gut; feature: human-associated habitat; material: faeces | place: Denmark | collected 2008/2010 ...
CGCGCCATCGGGCAGGCCAGTGCCGAGGGTACGCTTGAGATGCTTGGAAAGTGCCGTGGGGTTCGTAAAGCGCGGCAGTTTATGCTGGGCGAAATGGTGGAGCTTGGCTACAAGGGCGGAAAGGTTCGAATCGGGCAATGTCAGAATGCGGCTCTTGCGCTGGAGCTTTGCACCGAGATCCAGCAGCGGTTTCCGGAGGCGGATGTGCGAAGCTATCCGCTGCGGGGGCTGTGCAGCTATTACGCCGAGCGCGGCGGGATCATGCTGGGCTTTGAGTCATGAGAGCAGGCACAACCAATGAAAATGAAAAGGGAAGATGCGCCGGAATCTTTCATCTGATCGTGCGCATTCTGACCCTGCCGCCCATCGTCATCGGCATAACAGTGCTTCTGATGTATGTCCCGGCAAAGCTTTTGACACTGCGGGAGCTGCTCCTGTGCGAGTTGTTTTTGCTGCTCATTCCCATGGCTGCATACCCTATACGGGAGATATTCCACATTGGAGAAGATCGGAGAAAGGGACAGCGCAGCACGGCGCTGGTATGCAGCGCCATCGGATACCTGTGTGGGTTTCTTTGGTCAATGCTGACCCCGTGCTCCTGGCTTGTCCACATTCTATTCCTCTCCTATGTCATTTCCATCGCGGCACTGCTGATTCTCAACGCCGTTTTCAAGCTGCGCGCAAGTGGCCATGCCTGCAGCACGACGGCGCCTGTGTTTCTGCTGACGTGGAAGCTGCATCCGCTTTTTATGATACCGTCCGTGCTGCTGATCGCAGCGGTCTATCGATCCTCTCTGAAGCTGTCGCGCCACACCCTGCCGCAGCTCCTGATTGGCTCGGCAGTCAGTCTGCTCGCCTGTGGTATTTCACTGCTGATCTACGGACTCGGCTGACAGCCACGCAACCCGATAACTAAAAAATGCGCCATACCACTATTGCGCAATGTGGTATGGCGCATTTTCTGCGCAATCACTCCCGATCCTGTTTCTTTGGCTCACTCAGGGCTGGAGACGCTGTGTTCTTTTCCGCCGCCTTGATCCGCCTGTACATATCCTGCATCTTCCGGTCAATCTCGGCAATCTTACCTGAACATTCGAGCATCTCCTCATTGATGCCCTCCGGCAGCTTTGTTTTGTCTACCTTATATCGGATGTCATGCTCCAAACTGGCCCAAAAGTCCATGGCGATCGTGCGGATCTGTATCTCTGCGGTCACATGCTCCGTCCGATCTGACAGATACACCGGCATACGGATATCCAAATGCAGCGACCGGTACCCATTGTAGTTTGGCGTGCGTATATAGTCCTGCCGTTTGATGATCTCAATATCCGTCTGGCGCTCCACCATTTCCGCCACCCGGTACACATCGTCAATATAGCTGCATACCACTCTGACGCCGGCAATGTCGTTGATGCTCTCCCTCGCCGCCTCAATCGTCGGCGGAAGACCCTTCTTTCGTAGCTTTGCCACCATGCTTTTTATGGCCTTTACGCGGCCCTCGATGTGATGGATGGGATTTCTGGCATAGAGCACTTTGAACTCATTGTTTAGTATTTCAAATTTTAGGGATAATTGCTTTACCGCTGCATCATATAGATTTTGCATCAGCCGGATCTCATACGGGTCGTTTCGAAGCATTTTACCGTTTTCCCCATTTATCATTTCTTTGTCAACCATCCTTTTTCGCATTCTCTCTGGCCTTTCGAACAGAGGCCTTCCACAATGATCCGATGCCGGTTGATTTGACGGCCGGTCATCCCTGCAACGGTTGTATCGATCTTTGTCCGGTAATCTAAAGGAGCATCTACTGCCGTACCGCATTGCATACAGTTCAGATGATTGTGCATGTCTGTTCGGCTGTCATACCGATCCGTACCTGGAACGCGCACATGACGGATTTGCCCGTCAGCAGTTAAGCGCCCCAGGTTACGGCAGACCGTTCCGCAGCTGATTTTATCATCCACTTTGCAGACATCCTCATATATCCTTTTATTGGCGGTCTTTTAGGAAGAGAGCAGCCATCTGCTCATAGCCCTCCTTCCTGGCCTTGGCTACAAAGCAGGTGTACTTGTTCCGGGTCTAAGGCTCTCAGGCAAGGGGCTTTCAAAGGTTCTTTCCGTCTGTGTGCCTGCGTATTTGTTGGTGTTTCCAATATTGACACGCCCCTTTCTCGCCCGGAAATCAAGCATATTTGTTACACTATCATCAGGAAGTGTTCCTAATAATAGTGTAAATGAAACGAATTTGCATGTCAACCGATCGTTGTATGAGAACTTGCTTGCGGAGATCATCCTATTAGAGGAACGCTATGCGGAAAAACACTCTGCCGGCATTCCATCGCTGCCAACAGAATGCTATCATGACTTCTATATTATACGATTTAGATTCGAAGAAACAAATACGCTACATTGCTGATCTTTTGTTTCATCTATGCAACATCTCCCCCTCCAAACTTTACACCGATCTTTGCAATTCTGTCGCAGCAGCTCTCGATCAGCTCCCTGTCGTGGGTGATCACGAGAATGGTTCTGCCGCGCCGCGCTTCGCTTCTCAGCCTTTCCGCGACCAGGCGCATATTCTGTCCGTCAAGTCCGCTGGTGGGCTCATCGAGTATCAATATCCTGCGGCCGGAAAAGATGGCGCAGGCAATGGCAAGGCGCTGCTTCTGTCCGCCGGACAGGGCGGACGGGTGCGTGTCCCTGTACTCGTAAAGGCCAAGCTCTTTGAGCAGGATCCTTGCACGGTTTTTGCTTTCTTCTGTCAATCTGGTATTCAGCAGCAGCTCCTCCGCCACGCTTGCCGTAAAAAACTGTGTTGACGTGTCGTTGCCGCAGTAATAGATCTCCCTGCGCCGGACTGCCGCTCTTGCCTTTTTCCCATCTATCAGGATATGTCCTCTTGTCTGCCTTGCCAGCCCGCAGAGGATCTGCGCAAGGGTGGTTTTCCCCGCGCCGTTTTGCCCCGTTATGGCGGTCACGCCGCCCTCTGGAACGGACAGCGAAATATCCTCAAAAACAACTTCTTTGCGTATTCTTTTCGAGAGCCCTGCTGTCTTCAAGACGGCAGGGCTTTCGTCCAATACAGAGGGAGCGGGAAGGCTCTTTCCCTCGCGCGGAGAGCGCAGACCCATACCTAAGATGTCCGCTTCCGGCAGAAGGAGTAAATTCTCCGGTGTATACTCGGCCGCTATTCTGCCGTCCCGCAGATATAAAAACCGGTCTGCGATCCCCATCAGCCAGTCGATCCGATGCTCCGCGATGAGCAGGGTAAAGCCCTGCTCCTTGAGCTGCCGGAGGGTCTGCGCAAGCTGCCGCGTCCCGGCGGCATCGAGGTTGGCCGTCGGCTCATCGCACACAAAGGCCTTTGGCTTCATGGCATATACGGACGCAATGGCCGCCCGCTGCTTTTCTCCGCTTGAGAGGACGTCAACTGCCCTGTCTTTCAAATGGGACAGCTGCAATGCCTCTATGGCTGCATCCGTCCTCTCCCGTATCTCCCGGGCGGACAGGCCGTAATTCTCGCAGGGAAAGGCTACCTCTCCGGCAAGCTCGGAGGAAAAGAACTGGCTTTTGGGGTCCTGAAAAACGCTTCCCACCAAACGCCCGATCTCCCATGTGGAAAGCCTTGATATGTCCTTGCCGTCTATCCTCACGCTCCCGCTGAAAACTCCGGGATAGTAGGACGGCGCAAGCCCGTTGGCAAGCCTTGTCACGGTGGTCTTGCCGCAGCCGGAGAGCCCCGTCAGCACGACACATTCGCCGCTTTTTACCGAAAGGGAAATGTCCCGCACGCCTCTGTCTGAGTTTTCGTATTGAAAGGAAGCGCGTGTAAGCTCGATCATGCCATGCTCCTTTCCAATACCAAATAGGAAGCCGTGGCTATCGCGCATACGGCTGCCGCGATGTGATCCCGCGCCCCGGTTCTTTTCTCATAATAGCTGCCGCGCACGCCCGGACGTTCTGCGCCTCTTGCAACGGCGGAAACGGAAAGCTGATCCGCAAGTTGCAACACCCGAAGAAGAAACGGAACCAGCACATACTCCATGCTCTGCACGGGATGTGCGAGCAGCTGCCCCGCCGCGGTAAGCCCCCGGTTTTTCATGGACCTGCCTACGCCTTTCAGCTCCGTTCGCATGGTGGGGAAGAAGCGAAAGACCACAAGAAGCCCGAGAATGAACGGGGTGGGCATACGAAGGCGGGATAAGAACGCGGAGAGCATCCCCGGCGGCGTGGTGATCAGATCCCATGACACCAGAAATATCGGTGACAGGTTCCAGAACATCAGAACATAAAATTCCGAAAAAACCGGCATGCGCAGCCCGTGGAAGCGGATGCCGTACAGCAGCAGCGCCAGCAGCAGATAAAAGCAGCCATAGGACGCGGCAAGGCGGAAGTTCCGCTGTAAGACGAGATAAAGAAGCGCCCCGCCGGTCAGGATGCAGGTAAGCAGCACATTCCCGCCGATGGTTACTCCGGCAAAGACGCACAGCAGCGCCCACAGCTTGACCGGCACCGCAAAGGATGCGTCCGCTCTCATAGAACGCCGGCCTTCTGAAAATGCCTGCGGATCAGCCGACTGCCCACCATGCAGCCTAAAAAGCCCATCAGCGTCGTATACAGCAGAATAAAGGCCAGCCAGCCGGGAGAGGTGTAGTAACGCACATAGGAATCGATGTAGCTCTGCTCCATACCGCTTGCCAGCGCAAAATCGTAGTAGGTGTCCCAGAAGAACCAGATGGGCAGCAGATTGACCCCGTTGTATAAAAGGCTCGCCGCCGTCCAGGCAGCAGTCAGCCGTTTCGGTTTTTGGCAGGAGCCTTCCTTCCAGAGAATCACCTCGCAGATGACGCCTGTAACGATAAAGTAGGGAAGCAAAAACCAGTTTCCCATCAGCAGGAAAATCACGCCAAGCAGCGTCATATAGATCAGCGTCACAAAACGCTTTCCGATCCGGCTGACCATGAGCATATAGACCGGCGCGCAGAGGAACATGGTGATCCCCACCGACAGCACCATGCTGACAAAGTCGTTGGCCATGCAGACCATATTGATAACGAGCTGGATCACGATCAGTACCGCGGAGAGCAATACCGTTGTAATAACATCCTTAACCGTCCACTTTTTCTTTTCGTCCATAAATTCATTCCTCCGTTTTCTGTTAATTTATACTACTGTTAAGAATCCGAGCATCCACGCAGCTATAATTTGCAATGCAAATAAAACAATCGTAAGGACCGATGCTCTGGTTTTTCTCTTTACAACATAGCTGAATCCCGTGAAAATCCCGCAGATGGCCGCTGCAATTCCTACACCTGCTACTATGTTCAACTCCGTCGAAATAATTGTGTAAAGAGAAAACCAATGAAGCATTCCGACAATCCCCGCCGCACCAAGAATGAGCCCACATATGGGAAGTATGATCCTTTGCCATTGAAAAGAGCTGCGTTTGCAAACGATCTTTGAGCCCAATACGATCAAAATGGAAAGCCACAGAACCGTCAGCAGGATATAACTTCCCAATGACAGAAAGCTGCCGGCAAAGCCGTTTTGAGGTCCTGCGGGAACATAGTCATGCGCCAGTCGGAACGTCATGCTCGTCACCCTACCGTCCGATACAGAGAAAGCAAGGCTTCTTTCCTCCGGGATCGCCTCGGCACAGTAGAGCTGATATTCTCCCACAGGTTCGTACAGTAAATTCTTATCGGCAAGGGGCGTTTTCAGCCGGAGATTTTCTTCTCCCTCTTTTGAGATTTGGATTATTTGCATTCGCGCCTATATCTTGCCTGCATATGACCAAGCGGATCGTGTCGGAAGATAGTCGCCAAATAACATAGAGAAGTCACGTGATCCTACTTCCTGCTTCGGCGGTCGCGCATCCTGCTCGATGACCGCCTCCATGATGGCGGAGCAGTAATCCGTTTCCATCACATTGGTCAGGATTAGGGTCATTACTCTATCGTCAGTCTAAAATCACAGCAGTCTCCGCCCTGTCCGAGCGTCTTTGTCCGTCCCCATTTGAGCCTTGGATGCATATGCCCGTAGGCCTCGTCATCCGCGCGGCAAAAGCCGGCCACAATCTCCGGGCAGCCGTATTTCACACAGGTGTCCTGATAGGGGCAGGCCAGCATATCGAAGCACATTTCCTCTTGCTCCGTTCGTATCCAATTAGCCCGAAAACCGCAGTCCTCTCCAAAGGAGCTTTTTGTCATTTTGGCAAAGAACTTTGGAACCAGCTTATACAGACCCGGTATCTTCATTGCCCCTTGGATTTTTGCACCAACGCCCGCTGCCCGCTTTTCATAATATCTATTCAGAAAAGCCGCCGCTTCCTCACGGGAGATTCCATTTCCCGTCATGGCGTCAAAGGCGGCGATGGCAGGATAGATGCGTTTCCTCGTATGCATATACATCTTTTTCGGCTCGTCGGCGTTTTCATTTACGATTTCCGCATAACGTCTCCATGCATCTTCTATGATCGCGTCTGTCTTTTCCACGCCATACTGTTTTTCCATTGCAGATACCGCTCCGGTCAAGTATCTTTTGTCTAACCTTCTATCCATGTGCTTTCCCGCCTTTCAGCGTCCAGCCGATTGCCTGGCTGCGCATTCCCACAAAGCGCCTGTACAGGCCGTCTTCGCGCATCAGCTCCTCATGGTTTCCGCGTTGAACGATCCTGCCGTTCTCCAGCACGATGATTTGATCTGCCGCGCGCACGGTGGACAGACGGTGGGCAATCATCAGGATCGTTTTGCCTTTTGTCAGCTCCCGGATGGCCTTTTGCAGCTCCTGCTCGTTTTCGGGATCCACGCTGGCTGTGGCTTCATCCAAAATGACGATGGGTGCGTCCTTCAGAATTGCCCTTGCAATGGAGATTCGCTGCTTTTCCCCGCCGGAGAGGCTGGAGCCTCCTTCGCCGATCTTTGTCTGATAGCCATCGGGCAGCGTCATGATAAAGTCATGGCAGCAGGCTTTCTTTGCGACTGCTATGATTTCATCCTCGCTTGCGTCCGGCCTGCCAAACCGGATATTGTTCTCGACGGTGTCCTCAAAGAGATACACATTCTGAAATACGATGGCGAAATTCTTTAGAAGGCTGCCGCTGGTATATTCCCGCACATCCCGGCCGCCGAGCGTGATCTGTCCTTCCTTCACATCCCAGAAACGGGCAATCAGACCGACCAGCGTGGTTTTTCCGGCGCCGGAGGGACCAACAATGGCGCAGGAGCTTCCCTGGGGTACGCTTAATCTGATTTGATGCAATACCTCCTTTTCCCCGTATCCAAAGGACATATTCTTCACTTCGATATTGAAATTTTCCGGCACAAGGTCAGCCCCGTTTTCGTCCAGGGATGGAATGTCCATGATGTTATCCAGCCGGTCCAGGGAAGCCTCCACCGCGCGGGCAATGGAGGACATACTACCCGCTACCTCCACGGCGGCATAGATCATGAAGCTGGACACGAGAAGCAGCAGGCACTTCTCCGGCGTGATGCTTCCTCCTGCCAAAAGATAGGGCGCAAAAACCAGAATAGCCGCCCGTGCGAGCTTGAACACCGTCTGATAGAGCGCCGTTATTTTGGAAAACGCCTTTTCAAGCACGATATTTGCCTCTTTGCTTTCCTCAATTGCGGCATCAACTGCTTTTCCGGTGCGCTCCGCCAGCCCAAACGCCTTGACTACGCCCATGCCCTGCACATATTCCAAAACGGCAGTGACCAGGCCAGCCTGGGCTGCCTGACGGCGGGGCGCGTATTTCCTGCCGACCTTGCCGATAAACGAATAGACGATGAGGGCCACAGCAAGTCCGGCCAAAGAGATCAGCCCGATCCGCCACTCATAGATCATAAGCCAAACGCCAATCACGATGGCGTGGATAAACCCGCCCGCCACATTTTCCATAATGGTAACGGACTGCTGCTCCAGATCACCAAGTGTGGTCGTCACCGCCGCAGTGATATCCCCGAGCCTGTTTTCATTGAAATAGCCCATAGGCGCCCTTTTCAGGCGTTCGCCGATCTCCATGCGCTTTTCCGACCCGAACGCGAAGCTGCCAAGAGTTCTGGCATTGGCAGAAAAATTGACAAATACAATTCGCCCTACAATGGAAACAATCATGATGCCGAGCGAAATCCAGATTGTGCTTTCAGGCATAACATCGCCGGAAAGCTGCTTCAGGATTCCTGTGAGCACCGTTAGAATGGCCATGATTGGGATCATCTCAAAGAATGAGCTGACAAGGTAAGCAAGGAAAGAGCGGATAAGACGCTTCTTCTGTAAGCCCGAGAACAACAACAGCCTTTGAAATAACCCTATCATCACGCCACCTCCTCTGCGGTATCTTTGCCCTGCATATGGGCTTTCCACAATTCCTTGTATAGATTGCTTGTTTCAAGAAGCTCCTCATGAGTTCCTTCCGCAGCGACATTTCCTTTATCCATGACAAGGATCTTGTCTGCTTTTGTAATGGTAGACAGCCGGTGTGCAATGACAATTAAAGTTTTTCCTGCTACAAGCCCTGCAATGGATGCTTGAATAACGGCCTCATTTTCAGGATCGGTAAATGCTGTGGCCTCATCCAGCACCACGATCGGGCTGTTCTTTAGGATTGCCCTTGCAATGGCGATTCGTTGCCTTTCTCCGCCGGAGAGGTGGCTTCCCGCATCGCCCGCCAGCGTATCATAGCCCTCCGGCAGAGCGGCGATGAAATCGTGACAGCTCGCTTTTTTTGCCGCTGCTTCGATCTCTGCGTCTGTGGCCTCCGGTTTTCCGATACGAATATTTTCCCGGATAGACAGATGGAACAGAAAGTTATCCTGTGATACATATGAGACAAGCTCCATTATCTGAGGAAGAGGAATGTTCCGCACGTCCACGCTGCCAATACGGACGTCGCCGCTCTCCGCCTCCCAAAAGGAGGCGATGAGCCGCGCAATGGTAGATTTACCGGAGCCGGAGGGACCCACAATGGCTGTCATACCGTTTTTTGCGCAGTCAAAGGAAATTCCATGCAAAACCTCCGTCTCTTTGTATCGGAAGGTAACATGATCGAAGGATACGTCGGTGTCCGCAAGGACAGCTCTCTCGGTCGGCCGCACAAGCTCCGGCTCATCCAGAAGATTCCCTACCTCTTTTATGGTGGAATCCACCATGGCCAGGCTGTCGGTGTACTGCAATGCCTGAATCAGTGGTTTTACGAGTCCAAGGGCGAGAATGATGCAGGTAATCAGCGTACCCGCCTCGACCCTTCCGTTTATAAAGAGCCAGCTCCCCAGGGGCAGCACGCCCACAAGCGTTGCCGTCAGGATGGAAAGCCCCATCACATAGTAGCCGTTGGTCTGCTTGAACCAGGTCACTTTGGCTGTCTCGTTTTCCGCCACGGCGTCGGCGTATTTTTTATATGAGCGTTCACCCTGATTGAACGTCTTCACCACTTCGATGCCGCCGATGTATTCCACCGTTGCGGCATCCATGTTTTTCCCGGCGGCAAGTACTCTGGCATATCTCTTCTCGTAATCCTTCATCATCCCCATATAGCAGAAGGCACCCACCGGAATCGTCACAAGAGAAATCAGCGCGAGTCTCCAATCAAGGCTAAAGAGGTAAACGAGCATTAGAACTGGGATCAGGATGTTGGCAGTGAGCTCCGGTACCATATGCGCCAGCGGAAGCTCCAGCTTTTCCACGGTGTCCACGATGATCGTTTTGAATTTCCCGGACGGCGTATCAAGGATCGTTCCCATGGGGACACGGGAGAGCTTCTCTGTTATCGCCATGCGGATATTCCGCAGAATGATAAAGGCAGATTCATGGCTTTTCATTGTAGAAAAAGTTCCAAACCACACCTGCCCGAGATAGCCCGTAAAAGAAATCAATGCCAGAAACACCAACTTGCTGAAAGCATAGTCTTCGTGGCAGATCATAATGATCCCGCGGGACACCGCGATGTAGGGGATCATGCCGCAAAGCGCCCCCAAAACCGCAAGTACAACGGAGCCGATCAGTTTCCCTTTGCACGGCTTCGCAAAATCCATCAGAATCGTCATTGCCGAGTTTTCTTTTCCCGCCATCATTCCTCACCTCGTAAAAGTCTTACAATCTTTTCTTTCTGCCCACCGGAAAGATCCTCCACGATTTCTCCGTCCCGGATGAACAGTATTCTTGTGCAAATCCGCATCATAAACTCAATATCATGTGTGATGATCAAAAGCACCTTGCCTTGCGCCGCAAGACTTCGTGTCAAGGTGCCGACCTCTTCCATGCTTTTCAGATCCAGTCCGCTGGTAGGTTCATCGAACACCAGCAGCTCCTTGCCGCAGATATCGCTCACCACAACCGCAAGGCGCTGCATCTGCCCGCCGGAAAGAGACAAGGGATGCCGTTCCTTATACGCCAGCAGATCCACCTTTTCTAATGTGCGGTCGATCTCGTCTTTGTTCGGAGCTTTTATGCCAAGCGCGCATTCCGCCGCCACGCTGTCGGTAAAGAGCTGGTGCCCCACATCCTGCATGACCATGTATGCCTTTTTCCGTCTCAACCGCCGGCTCATCGGTTTTCCAGCCCACAAAACAGTGCCGGCGCTGTTCTTTTGCAATCCGCAGAGCATTCTGGCGAGGGTCGATTTCCCGGCGCCGTTGACGCCCGCAATGGCGATGATTTCTCCGCGGCCTGCCTGAAAAGAGATATCATTCAATACATTCCGGCCGCCGAGACGGACGCTGATTTTCTGAGCGGAAAGCAATCCATCGGCAGCGATTGTTTTCACACCGCCCGATTCGGATACCGACAGATCCCTGACACGCAGTCCCATTCTGCGAATATCTGCTTCAGGCAGCGCCTTGAACGCTGAAGCCTCCATGTCCGATGCAATCCGGCCATCCTGCATATAAACGACGCGATCCACAATGTCCATCAGATACCAGATGCGGTGCTCTGCGATCAGAATGGTCTTTCCTGATATTTTCGCCCGTTGGATCAAATCAGCCAATTCTCCGATGGCCTTCATGTCGAGATTCGATGATGGCTCGTCAAACACAAGGACATCGGGAGCCGAAGCATACACGCTGGAAAACGCAATCTTCTGCTTCTCACCGCCGGACAGTTCAAAGATATTTCGACCCCGGAGCTCGCTAAGATGCAACTCCTCCGTAAGTTCATCTAATCGGGAGCGCAGAGCCTCTCGCGGAATGCCCCGATTTTCAAGCCCAAACACGATCTCGCTGTCTGTATCCGTATTGAAAAACTGCGTTCGAGGATTCTGAAAAACCGTCCCTACCGCATCCGATAGCGCAGCAATCTCTGTCTCCCGGGTATCCATACCGTTTACATTCACCTGCCCCGAAAGATTGCCGTGGAAGAAATGGGGAATCAGTCCGTTTGCGAGCCGTGTAACTGTTGTTTTTCCACATCCGGATGGTCCGCAAAGCAGCACGCATTCGCCGGACCGAACAATAAGGTTCAAATCAAGGACTCCGCCGTTCCCGCTTTCAGCGTATGTAAAAGAGACATTTTGGAACGATATCATAATCAAAACACCCCTTTCATGCCCGCGTATATCATGCCGGCAACGAGCGCCGCGTAAGCAATTACCACCAGCAAATCAGCAAATGAAAACGCGATTTCCTCTATACAGCTTCTTTCACCTGTGTGCTCAATGCCTCTTGTAATCGCTGCCTGCGTAATCTCGTCCGAAATTCTGGAAGCAGAAACAAGCAGGGGAACATAGACATGCTCCATCGTCTGTATAGGATGGCTAATCAGCCCGGCCGCGGACGCTGATATCCCTCGCAGCGCCATGGCATCCCGTATGGAGGCCCACTCTTCTCTCATGGTCGGGAAATAACGGAGCGTAACGGCAAGAGCGATCGTGAGTCCTTTCGACAATCGGAGCTTTGTGATCGCCGCAAGAAATTTACTTACGCTTGTCGTTGCAATCAGAAAGCTGCCCAGCATAAAACAGGGAAGAAGCTTGCGGATATACACAGCAAACATATAGACGATTCCACCGAAAGTCACAGGCAGCCTCGGTACGATAAAAAGCTGGATCAGCAGAAGCGCGAGAAAAAATGCTGCGTATTTCAGCATCCTTTTCAGATTGCCGGAAACGCTCAGAAGTACAAGCGGAATCCCCGCAAGCACACACTCCACCGCGATGCTTTTATTCATAAAAACGGAAACGCTTGTGACCGCGAGAATCAGAAGCTTCGTCCGTGGGTCGAGTCTCATTTATACGACTCCTGCTTTTTCAAAGTGTTTTTTCATAAGCTTCTTTCCAATCAGTCCGCCGATGAGCGCGCAGACAAGTGTCCCGATAATCATTGCGGGGATCGCCCACCAGGTAGCCCCAATCGAATGAATCACTCCTTCAAAGGAGGCGAAGTCGCCTTTATTCTTCATAAAAGCATCAAACTGCGCGGGCATGACAAGCATCGGAATATATGCCCCCATCGGCGCAAGCGCCATGACGCAGTAGGCAAGCAGGTTTTTCTTAAAGGATCTGAAATCGGCGGAAGCGCAGATAAAATCCGCGATCACGCCGAAAACCAGGAAGAATACAGACATCACCCAGAACATCCCTGTAACAAACAGCAAAATCGCCGCGATTACACCGAGAATGGAGAGAGCACCCTTCTTCGGTATTTTTGCCACATAGAGCATGAAAACTGTCCCCGTAAAGAGCGCTACGATCATTGGCATAAACGGGAAAGTGACCGGCGTCATCTGCGCAACACCGCCAATCACAAACGCCACCACAGCATAGATGAGCGAAAAGATGCCCACCGATATAAAGTCCCTTGTTTCCAACTTCTTCGAATCTGTTTCACGCATAATAAAAGACCTCCAATTTTATATTGTTCAGTTAGAGTAGGCTAACTCGCGTGTAAAAAATTAAAGTGATTGTATGATTGTGTATTATTCCAGCCGGAGCAAGCCTTCCCAGCCAGAGTTGAAGAACTTTGCAAGCTCCTCAACATACCGCACAGCTTCTTCTTTGGGCATATCATGGACAATCGTCTCACATACCGCCGTAAAATAGGCTCTGGTAATCATGTGGTGAAGCTGCTTTGTCATTTTCCCGGAGAGCTTTCCTCTTTTGCGGAGAAGTGCGTAGTATTCCTCTGAGCACTCTACCTCCAGTTCCACAAGCTCCTCCAAAAAATTTGCATAGCGCGTACCTTCCGCCCGGCAGAGGATCAGCTTGAAGGCATCAAAATGGGCGTACATATACTCCACAAAGACGCGCAAATACTCAGTGGACAGCTTCAGGCTGTCCTTCGTCTTTTCCTTGGAGACAAGATCGAAATGGGCGGCCTGTGCGGCTTTGAACTGCTCCAGCAGTCCCTTTGCCGCCTCGCCCACAAGATCTTCAAAAAGCGCGGCCTTATCCGGGTAATAGCCGTAGAAGGCGCCTTTCGTGAAGCCCGCCTCTGCGACGATTTTATTCAAAGATGCATCCTTGAAGCCTTTTTCCAGGAATTCTTTTTTCCCAACTTCGAGGATCTTCATTTGAGTCTCTGTACGTTCCATTGATTCCTCCTAATATACCTGTAGTATATACTGCTGGTATATTATAACCGAGCAGATTGAGTTTGTCAATAGGATCTGCATTTTCCGGTTGCCGTGCTTTTCTACCTCGTGGGGCTGAAGTGCTATCGGGCAGTACGCTCAGCTGATTTAACATATAGCAGAGCAGCACCAGATCGAGGCCACTTTTCCTTTGGATACAGGAATATATAGAAGATTTCCATACGCTTTTGTTTTTTCGCTGTACTTTGAGAAGAAATCTGTGATATACTTTCAATTATAGGGATGAGCAAAACGTGAGTTTTGCAAAACCGATACACAATATATAGTGTTCGAGTAAGTTAAGCGGAACCGTTTATTGTATTTCTTCTTGAGCAAATCGGAGTTTTGCTCAACCCTGTATTTAATTACTGTAGGAGGTGATGCGAATGATCACGGTCGCGGATGTCATGAAACTACCATCTATGTATGGCGCAACTATTCTCGCAGGCCATGCCGGAATGTCAAACCCTGTTGAATCAGTTACCGTTTTGGAGTATGGGTGGATTACCAACACGTTGGATGAATTATTTTCCAAAACCGAGTTTCAAGGGAATGATCTGATTATTACCTCGTTTGCCACAATTGCAGACAATGTTGAGGCACAGTGCGAAAACATCCGTAGATATCAAGCAATGGGGAGCGTTGGGTTTATCCTTTTTTACATCGGGTTGATCCTTCCATGCGTGGATGATCGGGTTATTGCCTGCTGCAATGAACTTGATTTAGTATTGATTACCATGCCCGAGGATATAAGGACCCATAAATATAGTGACGTGATTGGCGACATATATCATGCGATTTTCAAGGATCAACAGGCAGGTTCAAATTATGTAAGTACACTTATTCGCCGGTTTTCTAATCTTCCTGCAGAGCAGCGCAACACAAGCACATTACTTCGTATGCTCAGCAACCACTTGCAGGCATCAATTATTCTAACAGATTACAAAAAATCAATCAGCAATATCGCGTGCTGGCCGCAATCGCTATCGGAGCTATTAAGCAAGGAACTAAAAAAACAACTGCAAAAAATGCAGGGTGAACAAGCGGTCAAGATCTCTTATGATGATGGTGCAAATTATTTGCAACACTGCCCAACACTTTTGGAGGGCAAAGAAGGTTTCGATTTATATACTTTTAAGTACAATGAATTACTATCAAGAGAAGATCTGTGGCAGGCGAGTGAATTTGTCCAGCTATATAGCCATATTTGGAATAAGGATCTGGGAAAACTTGTAACATCAGAGCTGGTTCGAGCCATCATTGACGATGACCCCTTGAAAATGAGGCGATTAGCAGACTTGTTCCAAATTAATGTTGCGGAGCTGAATCAAATGTGGGTGTTTGATTCTGTTGATTCTTCAGAGCCGGATTTGAAATTGCTGAGGAAATGCACAGAGTACTTTTCCGGAATATACAAAACGGTTTTGGTCGGTTACTATGAATCCAATATGGTGATTTTTGCCCACGCTCCCCAAACGGCAGGTGAACGAGATTCTATCGTGCAAGATTTCATTAACGAGTCGGCGGATTCTTATAGTAACTACGTAGTGGTTTGCTGTGATTGCCTCAATACGACCAATGATGCCCATAACGCATACTTTGATGTCATGCAGTACGCTTCTTTTGCCAGAAGCATCTACCCGCAAAAGCGCGTCTTACGTCCATCGGATGTGTCCTTCGCCTCAATATGCGCAAAGGAAGCTGCTTGCAGGGAAGCTCAGATTCACTATCTAAAAATCATAGAAGACATTGAAACAACGCCTGAGTTGCTGACAACCTTGACCGCATATTTGCTAGACTATGAGAGCAGCATGGCAAATACCGCAAAAGCACTTTGCTGCCACATCAATACGATAAAATATCGATTAAATGCTATCCGCGACAACACAGGCTATTCCCCGTCTAAACCAGCAGACGCATATCCACTACTGATTGCTGTTGCAATCAATCGCATGAAGAACTCCGAAAATGAATAATAAAAGAAAAGAGCGGCGGACTTGTCCAAATGGACAAATCC
>ERZ780166.1145-NODE-1145-length-15467-cov-5.760317_pt1 | contig 15467 bp, 9 predicted proteins | sample MGYA00511366_ERZ780166 | MGnify/ENA primary metagenome ERZ780166 (study PRJEB29588, sample SAMEA2162231) | human gut metagenome | biome: human gut; feature: human-associated habitat; material: faeces | place: Denmark | collected 2008/2010 ...
AATATCATGTTCGCCCTGGCGAATCTGATTCTGGCTGACAGACCTCATCTGGCAGTTTGATTCAGTGCGCCCTAGCGAGCCTGATGAGTAACCCGCGCGAATTCCACAACATGTCATTCTTTTTATGGCAATGGGGCGTTAATTGTGCGGTGTTGCCTTAGCTCTCCGCACTCCCGCCAACATCTACATCATTAACCGCGAAAACATACAATGGCTAGTCGAGGAAAGCGGACTGACGCTGGGGCAGCTTCTGCCTTCAATTTCGATATGGCGGTAATTGACGAGCTTTCGTCTTTCAAGAGCCACCAGTCGAAGCGGTTCAAGGCTTTTATGAAAGACCGTCAGAAGTTGAAACGGATAGTGGGGCTTACGGGCACGCCTGCCAGCAACGGTCTGATGGACTTGTTCGCGGAGTTCAAGCTGTTGGATACGGGAGAGCGGCTAGGGAGATTTATCGCGCAGATGTCTGTCAGCAAAAAACATATCGGGGCGAACATTATTCTATCTCATCCCCTGTTTTCTTAATTCTAACCGCAAGATACTCTCTTGTGGGCAAATCAATTCTGAAACGTCCCTTAAAACTTCCGACATTCTCAACCGTCATGTTCCATGTGTCTATAATGTCGACGGTGTATATATTATTATCGTCAATATGATAATATCTGAATCCCGGACGCGAAATTCCGTAATAAAACAGGTGATAACCGGTTTCATCAGCTAGATTTTCATCTTCCGGAACCACACATATCTCGTCCCATTCCATGTTTTTGGGTCGCAATCCGCCGTCCGGAGCTTCCTCAAGTATTTTTCGCATAAAAGCTATTCTTTCCGGGCTGTCACCTTTAAGCTCTCCGCCATGAGACCACCATATCGCCTTATCGTCTATGTAGGTTTCGCCATGACCACCGTAGCCGCCGCGGCAAAGTGCTTCCCAGAACCTCCGAACAAGCTCTTGCGGCGAAATATTCCCCCACGCATACTGAATATTTCCCTCGTATAGCATTTCGTCAATTACTATCGGTTTGCCATAGCTTTTTCTCCACTCGGATGTTCCCTCCGGAGAACGCTGAATACTGCAGTGCGTTATCCATGACTTTGTATGATCGTAAAACTGATTACCGTTATGTATTGATCGCAGGTGATCATACGGGTCGCTTTCTACGATTATCTGTGCATATCGTTCCCAGTCCTCAATGCTCTTGTTTTTTATCAGGTCATATTCATTAGCAAATGACCACCATACATTTCTGAAAGCCGAAAACCTTGCCGCTGTGTATTTCAGATAAAGTTCGTTGTACTCCGGTGTCATTGTTGAGAAGCCCCAGCGGTCATACGGGTGAAAGAGGATAATATCTGCCTCAATACCCAGCTTTTGAAGCTCGCCGATACAGTATTCAATATGCTGAAAATGCTTGGGGTTAAACCTCTCAAAATCCCAGTTGTTGCCCTTGGAGTCCGGACCGTAGCCCCACACATTGTCCTCTGTGATAGCACTTCCGTCAACCGGAGTACCCTCGTATGGATAGGAGCGCGGCTCACGTGAATTGTAGCAGTAGCTTTTAGGAAATACGCAGAAACGTATCTTGTTGAACGGGGAATTTCTCAGAGTTTCAAGAGTTTGCGCGATAAGGTCATCGCTTTGCAGATTCCATACATAACAGGTCGTGCCGACAGGATAATAAGGTGTTCCGTCGGAATACTGAAAATGATATTTGTTATGTACCTTTACGCAGCCGTGATTATTTTCCGACGGCGGTGTGACAGAAAAAGTTCCTTCGTATTTCCTGTCAGAAAAATTCCCGCAGACCGTAAAATGGTATTCTTCCTCAAACGATGGCATGAATCTTACTTTGTATATTCCGTTCCCATCGTAAAAACCATTAACGGTTTTGCGCTCGGAATCGCTTTCAAATAGTGCAGTGATACCGCGTTCCAGGAATGGGTTGCCAGCGGTGGTTCCCTCAGAGTAAAACTCGAAAACGCCCCATTTTTCAACTGATTTTGTATAATTCATAACGGTTCCTCCAATGCCTTGACACATAAGCCGACGGATCACTGTGCTGATGGAATCCGTCGGCTTAGATTTTGAATATCACAGGTAATCTGATTTATGGCGCTGAATAAGTGAATGTTATTTCCAGCGTCGAAAGTATCTCATCGTCTTTGATGGAAAGAACAGTCGCAGACAGACCGGAATTGTCGCCGTCGGCGCATCTGACGTCATCTGGGACAGATGTTACCCACTGGTTATAGAGGTTTACTCTCGTGCAGTTACCGTCGTCGGAACAGGTATATTCCTTGCCGGATAGCTCACGGACTTCGCCGTTTACCTTAACCTCATCAATAGAGATAGTATAACCCGGGAAGAACTTCTCGCCGTTGTAAATCCCGAGAGCCGAGAAAAACACTCCCCTTGCAATACCGCAATCCGAGAAATCCAGACTGACGGTGTAGGTTCCCTCACCGGTTATCTCAGCATTGTCTGCAACGATACCCAGTGTCATATCCGTCGGGTCGTACTTGTTGCCGGCACAGTACTGAACTGAATAATCAAGACTCTGGTACATTATCCATGCCACTGCGGTATCATCAGAAGCCGGAATGGATACGCTCGCCATAAATTCGTCTTCAGCCGCCTTTATCGACTTGTCCATTCTCTCCCTTGCGGCAGACTGGATCTCGGAATAATCCTTGCCTTCTTCGGTCGAAGCGCGTCTGTCGCTGTACAGCTTTGCTATGTTTTCATCGGTAGTTTTTCTGAGGACCCTTTTGTAAAAATCGCTGCAGTCCCAGAGGACGGGGCAGTAATTATACAGGTCGCAGTTATCCAGAAGATTGGCGTAAAACTTATCCCTATCGTGTTTATCCGCCGCACCCATAACGGCATATTCGCCTATAACCACGCCGTATCCCTGGTCTGTGAATTTAGTCAGCATCTGAAAAAGGGAATTCTGCTCCTCGTAATCGCCGGGAGTTCCCCACTGGTTTACAGTGCTGTCACTGCAATAGTCCCACGGCGTGTAATAATGTACTGAAAGCAGAAGCTTGTCCTTTGCAGTGTCCTCTGGCATTTGGTATCTGTCATCGCATGTTTTCCTGAAGTCGGTGTTGTACCCTGCGATAAGCAGGAATCTGTCTGCATTTTTGCCGCCGGTCGAACGTACCAGCTTAACAAATTCGCTGTTAATTCTGTTCGTTGTTTCGTAGCATTCGTCCTCGCTGAGAACTCCGTCTGTTCCGGTGACTTCGCCATCGTTGAGTCTGTCGCCAAGTTCCTCATTTGCGGATTCAAATATCAGCTTGTAGGAATAATCGGAAAAATGATCGCATATTTGCGTCCACATGGACTTATAAAGTGCCATTCCATTTTCACGAACTGCCTCGTCATCGGAGCCGAACATTCCCCACCAGCTTCCGTCCCAGTGGTCGTTCAGTATAACATACATATCAGCGTCAAGAGCATAATTGACTACCTCATCGACACGGTTCATGAGCCGCTCGTCAATGGTGTAATCTCCGCTCTCGTAATTTATGCCATTGGTCCATGCCACAGGAATGCGCAGAGTATCGAAGCCCATAGCTTTCATATCGTCTATCATATCCCTTGTGGTGACGGGCTGTCCCCAGAGCGTTTCAAAGGAAGTGGGGTTTATCCCTGAATCCACATAGCTTTTGTGATTGTATGCCTCCAGCGTGTTGCCGAGGTTTATTCCGTTGCCCATGAGCCGGATAACCTCCGTTGCGGTAAGGTCGTTTCCGGAAACATTTAAATCACCGGTGTTTACGCCATTTGTGGTACATCCGTTCAATAACAGTGAAATAACCAATCCTATGATTTTAAAAACAGAAACATGGTTCATTGAAGATCCTCCTAAATTATGATTTTTCTCCTTAATCAAGGATAAGATTACTTATTTCAAGATTGTAGGTTATTGAGGTAAAGGGAACTTCCTCACCGTTTATTACGAGTGCAAAACGGTAGCCTATCCAGTCGACAGTGGTTTCTGCGGCAACTATACCGCATTCCTCGGTGCCGTAAACCACGGAACCTATCTCAGCGCCCATCCAGCCGTTAGCAAGCCCATTTGCGGATTCGCTTGACGGGTCAAGCTCTGCGTTTACAGGGACTTCAACGATCCCGTTTTCCGTTTCAAGACCTATGGACTTGACATGTACCTTGTATTTCGCGTCCGGGTCAACGTTGATGAAGCCGAAGTTAAGCAACTCGCTGCCTTTTTCAAATGAGGTGGACTTCACGGAATACTCACCGTCACCGGTCATTTCGACAACTGCCGACGGACTTGGACCGGGATTTACAGCCTGCCCGGTAAGTATAAGATTTTCGTACTTTATCTTGGTATCTGAGATGTTCTCCTCGGGACGGAGTTCCTCGTTGCCCTTTGTGAACTGCCACGATCTCAGTTCAATATCCGCACCGGAAAATACCAGATAGATATTGTGATTTCTGCCGTCAAACTGACTGAATTCAGCAGAACGAACCTTAGCATAATCAGCGTTGTCAAATTCAATGAAAGATACTGCCTCGCCGGAAATGCTGTCAAGGCGAACCTCGATCCTGCCCTTGCCTTTAACATCAGCGGTGAAAGCGGAAGCGCCATAACCGAAATCCGCACCTTTTACATAGATCCATGCGCCGTCTGCCTTGCTCTTTGCGGCAGGGTCGTCACCATCGGTGTAACCTATATCGGCAGACGTGAACATAACCGCGCCGCTGTTTTCAGCGTAGGGGTCAAGAAGCTTTATCTGAGATACGCCATGACGCGTTGCGGCAGTTATCGGGATCTCTCCGTCAGCCGCATTCATCGGAAGATAATCAACCATAATGCTGCGGAAACCTGATGTGCCGCCTGTCAGTTCTTCAAGAAGGAGCGTGTGGTGGACAATGTAGTTCGTTCCCTGATACTCGCAGAAATGCGTGTGATTGTTGGCCCAGCGCATTCCGGATTCGCCGTCGGCATTCTGACCGGCATTGTAGAAATATGCACCCCTGTATTCCCAGCTGTCTGCGTCAAGGGGAGTTTTTGTGGTCATGTATGCCATACTGCATGTAGGCGGCGCAGGAATGTCCTTGCGGTCCCAATTGCTGCGGTTCTGCCAGTCGTTGCAGTAGGTGTAATAATAGGTGCCGTCGATGTAATTCAGCTCGCTTGCCTCACAGAAATACGGGGCGTCAATAGAAACGAACTCGCTGTCAAACGAAAGCATATCCGCGCCCAGACGTGCTATCTTAGGCACATTGGTATGTATAACACCGCCGCCGTCCGCAGGATTTCCGCCGCCAAAAGAAAGCCAGCCTGTGCCGTTTTCATCAATGCAGACGCCCGGATCGAACGGCGCAGGGCAATTCTCAAGCCCCGGCATATTCTGATAAACCAGCGGTGCGCCGAGAGGGTCAGACCACGGACCTACCGGGTCGGTGGAGGTAATAACTCCCACACCGCTGCCGCCGTTCGAGAAGTACAGATAGAAGTGCGTAAGACCGTCTTCCTCATCGCGGGAAACGATGGACGGTGCCCATGAATTTGCTATCCACGGCGCTATTTCGTCGACTTCTATCCTGCCATGGTATATCCAGTTTACCATGTCGTCTGTGGATAAAACCACCAGCGACTTTATATAGCGGTAATCATTGACGGTATCGTTTTCCGCCTGCTGGGTGTCGTTCGTGCCGTATACATACAGTCTGCCATTGTATTCGACTGCGGTGGGGTCTGCGCAGAATATATTCGGCGAAATGGGATTGGCGTTACGCTCGTCTTTGTAGACATTTCCACTTACCTCGTCGATTATTATTCCGTTGTTAAGGCTGTCGATTATTTCCGCTTCACTCACACTGTCTACGCTGTCTACGCTGTCGGCAGAGCTTTCCGTCTGCGCAGATGAATCACCCGAGCCGTTCTGCCCGGAACAGCCGGAAACAAGCAGCATAGCCGCCGCACAAATCAAAGCTGTTATCTTCTTGTTCATGGTTACTCCTTTCATTCAGCCTGCCATCTTTCAAGGCAGATGTCCTTGCTGGAAAATGCAAAATATACATTGTGAATTCCTGTTATTTTTGTGGGAAGAACCACAGGAATTTTATCAAATCCATCATTTGCGAGTTCGATCACTCCCAACGGTTCGGCATTCCTGTCATCAAGACGAAGCTCGATAACGCCCATGCCCTTTGCGGTAACGAGCAGCTTTTCTGTGCCCTTGCCGAAATCCACGCCCTTTATGTAAGTCCATGCGCCCCCTGCCAGCGACTTCACAGCCATTTTGCCGGTGGATATCTGTTCGTACCACATATCTGCGCAGGTGAACATCTCCGCACCACTGTGAGCTTTATACGGGTCGAGCGGCTGAGTCTGCGTGACGCCTTCGCGTGTTGCCTTTGTGACGGGGAATTCCGTATCCGTGTAAGGCAGTAGATCCACGCACATACAGCGGAATCCTCCCTTTGTTTTCATGCGCTCCTGAATGTGAAGTGTGTGGTGAAGAATGTACCTTGTTCCCTTATATTCGATAAGGTGGGTGTGATTGTTGCACCAGTCCATTCCGGAATCACCGGCGTTTAGGAAGAATCCGCCCCTGAACTGCCAGCTTTCCGGGTCAAGGGGAGTTTTGCTCGTCAGACAGCCCATGCTGCATATTCCCGGCGCCGGAACGTCCGTTCTGTTCCAGTTTTCTCTTGACTGCCAGTCCGTGCTGTATGTGTAGATAAAAGTTCCGTTTTCGTAGTTCAGCTCGCTTGCCTCGAGGAAATACGGAGCGTCTATCGGAACGAAATCGCTGTCAAACGAAAGCATATCCTTTCCCAGCCGCACTATTTTAGGTATATATGTGTGCAGCGTATTACTTTCAGGTGGGGTCCCTCCGCCGAACGCAAGCCAGCCTGTGCCGTTTTCGTCGAGGCATACTCCCGGGTCAAAGGGCGCAGGACAGTTTTCAAGCCCCGGCATATTCTGATAGATTAGCGGCTTTCCGAGAGGGTCGCTCCACGGTCCGAGAGGGTGTTCCGCCGTAAGCACTCCTACACCGCAGCCGCTGTTCGAAAAGTAAAGGTAAAAATGAGTTTTTCCGTCCGCCTCAACTCGGGAAGCTACGGACGGTGCCCATGAATTCACTATCCAAGGCGCTATTTTTGCGGTGTCTATGAAGCCATGGTATTCCCAGTTCTCCATATCGTCAGTTGACAGCATAACGATGGATTTTATGTGAACATAGTCGTTCTTTCCGTCATCGCCGACTGCCTCGTACTGCTGATGGTCGTTAGTGCCGTAAATATACAGTCTGCCGTTGTACTCAACGCCTGTCGGGTCGGCGCAGAATACATTCGGCGAAATTGGATTTGCCGTATTTTCCAGCTTGTAGCAATTTTCACTTATTTTCATTATTATCATTATCACCTCATTGTTTTTGTGCAACACCGCACAAAAACCATTTATTGGATTTTGTACGCGTCTTGCTTGCATCTTTTCCGTCATATTGCACAATACACGCACAATCTTTGCGCAGTATTGCCTTTATTTTATTATACACATTGCAAAGCAGAAATTCAATAGCATATATTCGTTTAATCCACCTTTTAATCATAATATGCACTTTTGCTCTTGACTTTAGTGCGGAATTAAGCTATACTGTAAACGGGGTGATATTATGCGCAGAAGAATAGCGGTCATTACCGCAAGAGCCGACGCGTCCGAACAGCGCGATATACTATACGGAATATCCGAAGCCGCATTCCGGAAAGACACCGATGTTGCGGTCTACTCAAACATATACAACCACTGGCAGGACGATGATCTGCTGAATTATGAGAACATAATTTACTCCCTGTTTGAGCCGGATTTATTTGACGGCGTTATTGTCACAGCCGAGGCATTCCGGGATATAACAATAATCAACGATACAATCGATAAAATAAGAGCTGCAAAAATCCCCGCCATTGTTATTGACGGGGAGATAGATGGATTTAAGAGCGTTTATTCCGACGATGAAACCGACCTGGAGAAAATGACGGAACATCTGATAACGGTTCACGGCTTCACGGACATCGACATACTGACGGGAAGCAGGGACAACGCCACTTCGCAAAAGCGTCTGAACGGCTGCAAGCGCGCATTCGGAAAGCACGGAATAAGCCTTGATAATATCAGAGTGTATTACGGGAACTTCTGGAACGATTCCGGCGAGGAACTTGCCCGGCGGTATCTCAGCGGTGAAATTCCGCGACCTCAGGCGGTGATATGCACCAACGATTCCATGGCGTTCGGGCTGTGTGATGTTCTTTCGGAGGCAGGAGTTGATATTCCCGGCGAGCTGACAGTAACGGGCTACGACCAGACCGGCGGCGACCATACCGCAGGAAGGATATATCACTATCCGCTGCTGACGACTTACCGCAGAAACCGCCGTCAAATGGGACGGGACGCTGTGGTTGCTATTCTCGGCGGCAGTCCTATTCAAGACAATTCCGACAGGTTCGTAAGCGGAAACACCTGCTCCTGCGGCATCTGCCGTTCGCATCTTTTAGATGAGCTTATCGCGGAAAAGATAGACCAGTATCACACCGTTATGAGCACCGTGGCACAGTTTTCCGGCAGGCTCACCACATCGCGTACTCTTGAGGAATACACCGGAGCGGTAAGCGAGTTTTTCTACCTGCTGCACGGCGCTGACAGGCTGTTTCTGTGCCTTGACAGCGCATGGAACAGTGAACGTTTCAACGGTGGTGAGTTCCTGTGCTGTGCGATAGGTAACGGGTATTCAGAACCTCCGATAAAGTTCAGCAGTGGCGAAACTCCCGTGCCGTTCATTACGGAGCACGATTCCCCTGCGATTTTCTATGTGAATCCCGTGTGCTTTCAGACAAGGCTTTACGGGTATACGGTGATGGAATACAACCGCCCTGCGAGCTATGATTTCAGCTTCCGCGACTGGAACAAGACTGTTGCGGATACGCTGGAATTTCTGCGAATGAAGAATGATATCCACTATCTCACGCAATGCCAGCGGCAATCCGCACTGTATGATTCGCTGACGGGGTTCTACAATCTTCGTGAATTTGAAAGCATTGTGGAGGAAACCGGGCATAACTTCTGCATTCAGGCGGTAAAGCTTAGTTTCCCGGACGGCGGAGAATATCTGTTTGGGGAAAACTACCGCAGCGATATAATCGCAGAAACAGCGTCAGTAATAAAACGTGTATGCGCTCAGCATGAAATATGCTGCCGGACCGATGACAACACATTTCTTATCCTGTTCAAAAGGGAAAACGGAATGTTTCCTGAGAAACTGAAAATATCGCTCCACAACGAGGTTTATTCACGGCACGATGAACGGCAGGTTATTATCACATACCACAGTTCCGATAACACGCTGGTCGGAGAACTGCGCTCAGCCGTATCGCTGAATGCAGAGCACGATGTCGGTCTGATAAGCGAAAGAAGAAGACTTCCGCATTATAACGAGCTTGCCGACATAAGGAACAGGATAATTTCAGTGCCTAATAAGATGCCTAAGCTTTCGGAAGTCAGCAGACAAATGTGCGTCAGCGAGGGGCATTTCCGCTTGATTTACCGGCAGTGCTTTGATGTAAGTTACAACCGCGACTGCATAAATTCAAGGGTAATGAAAGCCTGCTACTTACTGTATTCTACCGCCATGAGCATTTATGCGACAGCAGTAAGCTGCGGTTACGATGATGAAAAATTCTTCTCACGGCAGTTCAGGCAGGTGACCGGATTTTCTCCGGCAGAATACAGAAAAAAGATACTGCGGTGACTGCAAGAATATTGTGATGATCAATAAACGACAGACTGAGGCGCTGTAAAAAAAGACTGCCATCTCAAAAATGATATAATCCCCTTAGAGTTGACACTCGAAAAAACAAAAATTCGAGACTACACTACCTGGCTGAGGAGATCCGGCAGCTGCGAAGCGAGGTAAAGCGGCTGAACAAGGAAAACAAGCGGCTTCAGGAGGAAAGGGATTTCTTGAATGAGGCGGCAGCTTTTTCGCCGCGGGCCGTCGGAAGTAAACAAGCAGGAGCGAATGAAGTTCATTGCGCTCAAAACCTGCGATGGAGGCGCAAAAGGCAGAATTTCATTCTGCTGCAAAGCGCTGAAAGTGACTCGCCAGGAATTTCACGAATATCCTAGGAAACGCTGAATAAAACAAAATCGACCCGTTCAAACGAGCGAACTCACGGGTCAGATTTTGTTACGATTCGCTTTATTCAACGTGTCCTAAAAAATCGTAATAAACCCTGGAAGCACGAAGAACTGGCGGCAAAAATGATGGAGATACTGCATGAGGACGAATGCAATGATACATACGGCAGGGAGCGAATGCATAAGGCGCTGCTCCTTAAATTTCCGGATTCCGTAATACCAAGTGAAACCACGGTATACCGCGTAATGACAGCCATCGGAATAACGCACAGGCCAAACCGAAAACCGAATGGAATCACGAAGGCGGATCGTGAAGCAAGAAAGTCAGACGACCTGCTGAAACGCAATTTTAAAGCCGACAAACCTTTCAGCAAATGTGTAATGGACATCACGGAAGTCAAAGCTAAAAATGGCAAGCTATATGTGTCGGCAATATTTGATTGTTACGACCTGACTGCTGTCGGGCTGTCAATGGACGATAACATGAGAGCCGAGTTATGCGCTGCAACTGTCGAAAATACAGCTGCAGCGTATCCCGAATTTTTCGGTGCGGTACTCCACTCCGACCGCGGAAGCCAGTACACAAGCGCTTCATACAGAGCCATGCTTAACGAATATGGAGTAAAGCAGAGCATGAACAGCGCCGGAGTCAGATGTCATGACAACGCCCGCTGCGAAAGTATGTGGGCAAGAATGAAGAACGAGCTGTTTTACAGCCGCGGCAGAAGAAGTACGGATTACACGACAGAACAGCTGAAAACAATGATCTGGCGCTGCTACATGAGCTATTGGAATAACCGCCGGATATGCTCGTCGATAGGCGGAATGCCTCCGGCAGAGAAGCGCCGCAGATATTTCTCTGATAAGACGGGCAAATCGGCATCAGTGCAATGTGAAAGGCTATATTGACAATATCACTTTAACTCCTGCTGAGTCCTTATGCAATACCATATGAAGCGCTCCGCCGCCAGCGACAGGCTTTTCCGGCTGCGGAAAGCAATACCGATATTCCGGAATGCGGGCACATCAATAGGCTTAGTCAGAATATGATAAGGAATGCGCTTCAGTATAAGTACCGGCAATATTGCAATCCCCAGCACCTTTTCCACCATTGACATGACGGCATAATCGTCTCAGGTCGTGAAACTCAAGTCCGGCTGCACGTTTTTTCTCTGGAGCTGCTCGGATATTTCGTAGTTCCCACCATTTTCGAGCAGCATGAAAGGCTCCCTTCCATATTTATCTCCTATGACTTTTCATCATGATACATATGAGAAACATTCGCTTTTCAGATTGTAAATTATATGATATGGGAACCTCTAAAAACCAGTTTGAAAAAGGGAAAATGGGTAGAGTGCGCCGAATGCGATGAAAGCCGACGAAGTAAGGCTGTATGCCTTACGAGGAGGTGCAACACGATGTTGCAGAGCGAAATAACCGGCGACGGCATGGACGCCGTCGCATCAGAAATTTCGCTCGTTGAAAGAAGCAGGCGGTGTGCTCTATACACATTTTCACTCAAACAAGGTTTTTAGAGGTGACCATATACTATTTTAAGCGAAAAGACAAGGGGGAATAAAAATTGAAGAACAGCATAGACATGCTGAACGGACCGCTCACACGAAAAATAGTCCAGTTTGCACTACCCATCATGCTGACAAGTATCGTGCAGCAGCTGTTTAATTCAGCAGACGCGGCAATATTCCGCTCCCGTGGCGACAGCAAAAGCCCCCTTATCGCGCTGATGATATCCGGGGCGGTGAGCGTAATGCTGAACGTGTTATTTGTCGTGGGCTGCGGAATGAACGTCATGGGAGTAGCCCTCGCCACCGTTATCGCGACAGCCCTCAGCGTCTTTATCGCGACCTTCTGGCTCACCAGGGAGAAGGGGGATTTCAGACCCACGCTCCGGAGGTTCGACCTCAGCTGATTTGCTAACATAATACGGACGGGAGTACCCCACGGCGCTCCAGGGCGCGGTGTTCTGCCACCAGGCGTCGGCGGTATTCACGTCCGTCCCGGAGGAAATCGAGATGTCCAGCAAAAGGATTATGCTGATCCTGATTTTCGAGCCGATATGCACTTTTTACGAAATCCCGGCGGCGGCACAGCGTGAAGTGGGCTATTCCACTCTCCCAGCTGTGGAAACTATCCTGGGCACCTGCATTTTCCGCATTATGTGGGGATTCACGGTATTACGGTATTCCGGAATTAAGGCACCCTGGAAAGCCTGTACATCGTGTTCCCGATAACCTGGGTGAGCACCTCCGCGGCGGTGGGAATAAGCTGCGCCGTGATCTGGAAAAGGATATCTCGCAGCAAACAGCGCATCAGAATTGACACTGGTATGCAAAACTCCCGGGCGGTCACGCTTCCGTCCGGGAGTTATCTTATTTATGCCCGGTCTCGTCACGCTTTTTCCTGCCGCATTTCGCCGCGCACCCCGGGCAGTTACCTCCGCAGGAACAACTCCCCTTCCGCCGTGCGCACCGCACTGCTGCGACAAATCCGGCGGCGACCGCCAGTATAAGTAATGTGCTGACAAGGTTCATAAAGGCTCCTTTCAGGCCAGTCCGAAAAGTACGCCGACGCAGTGCACAAGGAACGCCATTACCCAGGCTATCGCACACTGTATCAGCACCGTAGCCGCCGCTGCCCGGGTGCTGCCAAGCTCCCTTTTAACCGTGGCTATCGCAGCAACGCACGGAGTGTAAAGCAGAACAAAAACCAGGAACACCACCGCAGTAAACGGAGTGAATAATGAAGAAATCCGGGAAGTATCTCCGCCCAACAGCAGCGTAAGAGTGGAAACAACGCTCTCCTTTGCGGTGAACCCTGTCAGCAGTGCCGTGGAGGCACGCCAGTCGCCGAATCCAAGCGGTGCGAATATTGGAGCGACAAATCCGCCGAGCATCGCCAGAAGGCTGTCCTCCGGGGAATCAACGATGTTGAAGCGCGCGTCAAACGTCTGGAGTATCCACACCACGATGGAAGCAGCGAATATTACCGTGAACGCCTTCTGGATAAAGTCCTTCGCCTTCTCCCAGATGAGCTGTCCCACGCTCTTTGCACTGGGCAGGCGGTAATTCGGCAGCTCCATGACAAAAGGCACCGGCTCGCCCCGGAATTTCGTAATCTTCAGCAGAAGCGCATAAAGAATTCCGCACAGAATACCGAAAACATAAAGCCCTATCATCGCAAGCGCCCGGTATTCCGCCGGGAAGAATGCCCCGATCATCAACGTGTATATTGGCAGTTTAGCCGAACAGCTCATGAACGGAGTCAGCAATATCGTCATTTTTCTGTCGCGCTCACTGGATAGGGTGCGCGTTGCCATTATCGCAGGAACGGAGCAGCCGAAGCCCACCAGCATTGGCACAAAGCTGCGCCCGGAAAGTCCAAGCTTGCGCAGTGGGCGGTCCATTACAAAAGCGACTCTAGCCATATAACCGGTGTCCTCAAGTATCGACAGGAAGAAGAACAGCGTGACTATCGTCGGCAGGAAGCTCAGTACGCTGCCTACACCGGCGCATACTCCGTCCACCACCAGCGACTGAACAACGGGATTGACCTCTAGGTACTGAAGCGCCTGGGAAATCCACCCGATGACAATATCCACGCCCATTCCCATCAGGTCAGAGAGCCACGCGCCGATAAGGCTGAACGTCATCACGAACACTATCGCCATGATCCCGATAAAGCACGGTATCGCCGTGTATTTTCCCGTCAGCAGCCGGTCTATCTGCATGCTGCGCTTGTGCTCGCGGCTTTCGTGAGGGCGCACCACCGTTTTAAGGCAGAGGTTCTCCAGGAATGTGAACCGCATGTTGGCAAGCGCGGCTTCGCGGTCCATTCCGGTTTCCTGCTCCATAATATTCACCAGCTGGTCGAACGCCTGCTTCTTCTCCTCGGGTATTCTCACCTTTTCCTCTATCAGCGCGTCATTCTCCACAAGCTTCGTCGTGGAAAAGCGCACCGGAAGCCCTGCCGCCTGTATATCCGGCGCAAGCAGAAGCGACGCCGCATGAATACAGCGGTGGACAGCTCCGACCTTATCCTTGGAATCCCTGCTTTCGGGACAGAAATCCATGCGCACGGGTATCTCCCTGTACCTCGCCACATGTATCGCGTGGTCTATCAGCTCGTCGATTCCCTCATTCCTGGAGGCGGACACCGGGACTACAGGTATTCCCAGGATCTCCTCAAGCTCGTTGACAAGAATCGAACCGCCGTTCGCCCTCACCTCGTCCATCATGTTCAGCGCCAGCACCATGGGGGTGTCCAGCTCCATGAGCTGCATGGTCAGGTAGAGGTTGCGCGTCTCGTCGAAGGAGTACATGACCGAGAATTTGGGCAGCAGCTCGGTAAAGGTCTGTTTCAATGTGCTGCGGTCGTCGATTTCGAGCTGGAGTTCATATACGGCGTCGTCCTTGATGCGGGTTTTGGTGTACCACGTATCCGTATAGTTGCGGTAACGCAGGCGGGCGTGCTCGAAGTCGAAGCGCAATCCTGCGGTGAAGCGCCAGCGTCCCAGCGTACGGGTGATCTGGGAGCGTTTCCCGAAATTCGTCGTGGGTTTCGTCGCCGTATCGCTCCTCTTCAGCCTGTTCTTCGCCGGCAGCGAAGCCGCGCCGGCCCGCACTTCGGCCAAGATGTTCAGCAATACGCTCTTCAGTATCGCGTTCGTCTGCATCGGCCTCGAAACCCGTTTCCGGGATATTTTCTCGAAGGAAAACCGCCGCACGTTCTGGGCTTTCATGACGGCCCAGATGTTCAACATCGTAGTCACGCTGATCGTGGCCTACCTGCTGTTCGGCGTACTGAAACCCTATCTGAATTAGGATCGGGGAATCCGAAAGGTACAGCAATCGGCACTCTTTTGGGAGTGCCGATTTCGTTGCCGGGCTATCGTTTGCGGCGGAAGAAGTAGCTTTTCTGCCTGCGTTTCTCCTCCTGCGAGCGGGCGACATAGACCTTTTCGCCCGTATAGGGGTTTTCGCCCGTGTAGAACATCACCGACGAAAAGGTCATCGGTGTAGGGGTCAGATCCTGCACCTGCTCCAGGTCGAAGTGGAGTTTGCCCAACACCTTGTCCGCCAGCGAGCGCATGTCGCGCTCCGTGCATCCCGGGTGCGAGGAGATGAAATAGGGAATCAGCTGGTACGGCAGCCCTTCGCGGCGGCAGATCCGGTTGAAGTCGGCGTTGAGCCGTTCGAACATCGCGAACGGCGGCTTGCGCATCAGTTTCAGCACAGTATCCTCGGTATGTTCCGGCGCCACTTTGAGGCGGCC
>ERZ780166.1169-NODE-1169-length-15215-cov-6.282850_pt1 | contig 15215 bp, 13 predicted proteins | sample MGYA00511366_ERZ780166 | MGnify/ENA primary metagenome ERZ780166 (study PRJEB29588, sample SAMEA2162231) | human gut metagenome | biome: human gut; feature: human-associated habitat; material: faeces | place: Denmark | collected 2008/2010 ...
GGGACATTTCACGGAGGAATCTTCGGGGAATACGATTTTGGGAGATTAGCAAGCACAGCCGGTGTATATACACACGGCGATTTTGGATTAAGGAAACCCTCCCCTTAATCCCGAAAATGCTTGTTGGGATGTCTCCCAAACCCTCTATCTTTACGAAAGGACAAACCGCTTATGGCAAACAGAACACGACCAAATCAGATACTCTTCTTTGTTTCAGATGACGAGAAACGGATTATCAAAGGAAAGATGAAACAGCTTGGTACAAACAACATGGGAGCGTATCTTCGCAAGATGGCGATTGACGGTTACATCATCAAAGTGGACTACACGCAGCAGAAGAAACTTGCCGCAGCAGTATCTCGCGCAGCGGCAAATATCAACCACATTTGCCGCCGAATCAACTCCACAGGACACTTCTATGAGGACGATGTTGCAGAGCTGAAAGAAAGGCAGGCTGAGATATGGCGATTACTAAAATCAAGCCAATCCGAGGAACTGTGAACAAGGCTCTCGCATACATTCTTGATCCGCAGAAAACAGATGACCAGCTCTATGTCTCTTCCTATGGTTGCGCTGCCAGCGATGCCGCAGCGAAGGAATTTGAGTGGACAAGAAATCTTGCTGCTCAACAAGGAATGCAGATGCCGAAGGTGATCGCCCGACATCTGATCCAATCCTTTGCGGTTGATGAAGTCACGCCGGAACAAGCGCATGAAATCGGTAAGCAGTTTGCCGACGAATGGCTCAAGGGAAAGTACGAGTATGTGATTGCAACGCACATCGACAAGGGGCATTGCCACAATCACATTATCTTCAACGCAGTCAACTATGTAGACTTCCATGCATACCGAAGCAATAAGAAAACCTATCGTGAGATGCGGCATCTCAGTGATGAGATATGTGCTGAACACGGGCTGTCAGTTATTCCTCCCTCTCAGGGAAAAGGCATGGACTACAAGGAATACACCGAAGCCAAACGCGGTACAAGTTGGAAGCAAAAACTCAAGCAGACTATTGATCGCTGTGTGATCACAGCAAAGGACTACGATGAGTTTTTGAAGCTGATGCAGGACGCCGGATATGAAATCAAAACCGGCAAATACATCTCCTTCCGTGCTGAGGGGCAAGAGCGTTTCACCCGTGCAAAAACCATCGGAGATAACTACACCGAAGACCGGATCAAGGAACGCATTCAAGGACGCAATGCCCGCAGACGGCAGATACAGAACGGTAGGAAGAACATCTCTCTCATCAGCGATATTCAAAACAGAATTAAGCAGATCGACAGTAAGGGCTTTGAGCATTCTATGAAGATCAAGATCCTCAAAGAAGCCGCCAGAACGCTCAACTACCTCACTGAGAACGAGCTGCTTCAATATGCCGATCTTGAAAAGAAAGTCGAAGACATCCATAGTTCTTATGAGCGTACCGGTGCTGACCTGAAAATCGTTGAATCGCAGCTCCGAAAGGTGCAGCCGCTTATCAAGAATATCTCAACTTATCAGAAGCTCAAGCCGATCTATGATGCCTATTCAAAGTCGAAGAACAAGCAGAGTTTTCGAGCTGCGCACGAAGCGGAGCTTGTCGTTTTTGAAGCAGCAAAGAGTACATTGCTTGCCATGCAAGACGATGAAAAACTTCCAAGTTTGAAATCTCTGCAAGCCGAGCAGCAACGCCTTCTGGAAGAGCAGCAGCGCCTCTACGACGAACGAGCAAGGCTCAAAAAAGAGGCTAAGGTGATTGATACCATGAAGGCAAATGTGGATGATTTCCTCAGCCCGACACTCTCACAAGAGCATGGAAAAGAAAAAAGCACTGAGCGTGAATAACCTCCAAAGCCTGAGTCGAATAATTAAATCGGCTCAGGCTTTCTTCTTCGTAATGCGCTCCATGAAATTGAAATATATTTTGAATTTTTGGAGCATCGTATTGAAAATTTGAAGCGTTTGGTGTATAATATAATGAGTCTCGCTATAAGCGTTTGAGAGAGGTGCTTTTATGAAGATAAGCTATAAGAAATTATGGGTAATGCTCATTGAAAGAGAGATCCCAAAATCAACTTTACGCAAGGATATAGAGCTGTCTCCCGGCACGATGAGTAAGCTCAATAAGAACGAGGATGTAGCTCTCTCTGTTCTGCTGCGCATTTGCGACTATTTGAATTGTGACATTGGAGATATATGTGAAGCTGTGCGAACGGGCAAGAAGTAGGTCCGAGTTTTCGTGCGGCTATTTTGTTATAGGTAGAGAAAAATACCTCAGCGAAAGGAGCATATATGGATGTCCTTAAGAATGCTGTGACTGAGAAAAATGCCCTCGTTGAAGCGGAGGCGTTTCCCACTGATGATCGAGTCACCTACAAAGACAGCACCTATGAAATTGTTTCTAAGGTTGCATATTTGATTGGTGTTCCGAAACGAATTTTTGATAATGAGCATGAAGCACCCAAAATAGAGATATACGAAAAACTTGATGCAGACAAAACGGCACGGATAATCCGTCATTTGTGTATCATAAGGACAGCGATTGAAAGAAACTTCAAGCATATCAACGAGCGCATGAAGTTTAGTTATCTCTCAATCAGCAGTATGCCGGAATATGTGCCGCAGGATAGCCTTCAACAACTAAATGCGGATGGCATTAGTTTTATAAAGAAGTCCAGCACGAAGCTAAGTCAGCATATCGTTGAAATAAACAAGCTGATTTCTGATCGGATCAATAATTGCAAGAAGCTATTTCCTCTTTGGCTGAATTGGCTGTATGTAAAAAACCTCTTTCTCATGCCAGATGGCTTGAAAGAGGAAGGGACAAAAGCAGCAGCAGATATTTATTACGCTCACTTGCTCTTTTATCCTTACCAGATGTATATAAACTGGGAACCGGAGGATGTCGGTAATCTGCTCTATAACGATAAAAAATTCGTGACGCTGCTTTATCAAATGAACGGTGACTACTTTACAGAGTACAGTAAAGTTTCTGATGCTGGAAGTTACATTAAAGGAAGCATCTACGAGTTTATTGGTAGCAGTGAAAAGGTTGTCGTAGTGGTAGATTGTGAAAACTCTGATCCGTACAAGCTCTGCGCTACGCTCAAGAATCTTGACTATCAGTACACACAGAAGATAGCATCCATCATCCTGTTTGATGATGTGCATAGTGCATCTGCTTGGCGTATTCTGGATAGTTTTACCCACATCCCGGTCGAACACATGATGACCGAACGGGTAAAGCAGAACAAGTCTCTGGTCGATGTGATGCTGATTGCCCGAACTTGTCAGGAGCATTACAAAAACAATGTGGATTCCTTTATTTTGGTGTCCAGCGACTCCGACTATTGGGGACTGATTTCTTCTTTACCGGAGGCTCGGTTCCTTGTCATGATAGAGCGCGAAAACTGCGGAACGGATTTGAAGAACGCACTTGTCAATGCCGGTATATTCTATTGCTACATTGATGACTTCTACTCCGGCAATGCAGAGGATATTAAGATCGGCGCACTGTTCAAAGAGATGTATCATTACATAGATCAGGCGGTGCGGCTGAATATCTACGAGATGTTCACAGAGGCGTTAAGAGCGACTCGAATTGAAATGAGTTCTTCGGAACAGAAACAGTTTGTGGACAAGTATTTGAAAACGATGCAAATGTCCATTGCGGATAATGGCGATGTGACATTGGAAATAAGACGAAAATGAGTCCGTTATATCGGACAGTAGCCGTGATAAAATAAAATGAGGATCGGTTGGCAACCAAAAATGATCCTCAAGTATTGGAGATGAAGATATGGCATACCAGAGCGAAGCGGCTCTTGAGCAGCAATTCATAGAGCAGCTAAACAAGCAGGAATACAGCACAGTCGATATTCCTGATTATGACGCATTGGTGGAGAACTTCAAAATTCAGTTTGAAGCCTTCAATGCGCCCAAACTTGATACGCCTATCACCGATAAAGAGTGGGAGCGTATCTTTAACCTCATGCTTGGAAAGTCCGTGTTCCAGAGCGCAAAAATTCTGAGAGACAAGTTTGTCCTTGAGCGTGAGGACGGGACGAAGGTTTACCTTTCCTTCTTCGATCAGGATCACACCAAGAATATCTTCCAAGTTACACATCAGACAACGGTTGTAGGCAAGTATGTCAACCGCTATGATGTAACGATTCTTGTGAATGGCTTGCCGTTGATTCAGGTCGAGTTAAAGCGCAGGGGGATTGACATTCGAGAAGCAGTCAATCAGGTCATGCGCTATAAGAAGCATTCCTATAACGGACTATATCACTTCATTCAGCTTTTCATTGTCTCCAACGGCGTTGATACCAAATACTTTGCCAACTCCGACAGGGACTTGATGTATAGCCTCGCCTTCTTCTGGACGGATTTCAACAACATCCGTATTACCAACCTGAAGGACTTCTCAATCTCTTTTCTGGCAAGGGATCACATCATCAAGATGCTGACACGCTATACCATCCTGAACGATACGGATAAGATTCTGATGGTTATGCGCCCCTATCAGGTGTATGCCGTAGAAGCCCTTATAAGGCAGGCTACGCTCACAAATCGCAACGCCTATATCTGGCATACCACCGGTGCAGGAAAGACGCTGACATCCTTTAAGACAGCTCAAATCCTCGCAGCCAATCCGAACATCAAGAAGGTTATCTTCCTTGTTGACCGTAAGGACTTGGACTCTCAGACCACCGAAGAGTTTAACAAGTTTGAGGCTGACTCTGTTGATGTCACAGATCGCACAGACATTCTTGTGCGGCAAATGAAGGATAAGAACCGGCAGCTCATTGTCACGACGATGCAGAAGATGGCAAATGCCGTTAAGCGTCCTCAATACGAAAAGGTAATGGACGCATACCGTGACGAAAAGGTTGTCTTCATCATTGATGAATGCCACCGCAGCCAGTTCGGAGATATGCACAAGGATATTGTTCGGCATTTCAAGAAAGCGCAGTTCTTTGGCTTTACCGGTACGCCCCGTTTTGAAGTGAACGGAAAGACGGAGGGCAAGATCACACAGACCACCGAAATGCTGTTTGGGGAATGTTTGCATAACTATCTGATCAAGGATGCTATCTTCGATAACAATGTCCTCGGTTTCCATATTGAGTACATAAAGACGATGGAAGGCGATTTTGACTGGGACGATCCGACATTGGCTGACGCGATTGATGTTGGCGAACTCTATATGTCGGATGAGAGAATGTCCCTCATTGCAAACCACATCGTCCAGAACCACAAAGCCAAAACGAGAAATGGTCAGTACACGGCTATCTTTGCTGTTTCCTCCATTGAAGCTCTTGTCAAATATTACGACATCTTCAAGAAGATCAAACACGATCTGAACATCAGCGGTATCTTCTCCTATGGGCAGAACGAAGATGCCGAGGGCAAGGACGAGCATAGCCGAGATGCCTTGGAGCGTATCATCAAGGACTATAACGAGATGTACGGCACGAATTTCTCTACCGACACCTTCTCCGCGTATCACAAGGATATTTCAGATCGTGTCAAAGGCAAGAAAACGAAGTCTCTGGACATTCTCATTGTCGTAAATATGTTCCTGACCGGCTTTGACAGCAAGCAGCTCTCTGTGCTGTATGTGGACAAGGATTTGAAGTATCATGATCTGCTGCAAGCCTATTCTCGCACGAACCGTGTCGAGAAAGAAACAAAACCGTTTGGTATCATCATTTGCTACCGCAACCTCAAGAAACGGACAGATGATGCGCTGACGCTCTTCTCCAAGAGTCAGGACACCTCCGGCATTGTCGTTCCGGGCTATCAGTATTTTGTTGAGAAGTTCAATGAAATGGTTATGAAGCTCAAGGAAGTGGCACTCTACCCTGAGTCCGTCGATACCATGCAGAGCGAGGATGACCAGAAGAAGTTTGTCATCACTTTCCGTGAGCTGACAAAATACCTCCAATCTTTGCAGACATTCATTGAGTTCAGCTTTGATCAGAATGCACTCATCATGTCCGAGCAGGAGTATCAGGACTACAAGAGCAAGTATCTGATGCTTTACTCCCGGCAAAAAACTGATCGAGAAGTCGTATCTGTCCTGAATGATGTGGACTTCTGCATTGAGATCATGGAGAGTGACCGCATCAATGTTGCCTATATCATGAACTTGATCCGCAACATCCACTTTGATGACAAGAAGCAGAAGGACTACGACATCAAGCACATCAAGGAAGAGTTGAGCAGGACGGATAATCCGCAGTTGCTTCGCAAGGTTGAAATTCTTCAAGCGTTCTTGGATCGTGTCGTTGTTGGACTTGAAAGTGCGGATGAGATTGACGCTGCATACAACGACTTTGAAAATGAAGCAAAACGAGAAGAGATCGTTGCTTTCGCAAAGACTGAGGATATTGATTCCTCCATGCTGACGGACATCATTTCTGAGTATGAGTTCTCCGGCACAATGGATGCAGGAAACATCCGTGACCGTATTGAGAAGCCCATGCCGCTGCTCAAGAAGAGGTCTTTGGTCAACCGGATCGTCGAATTTATCCGGCAGCACACTGAGAAATACCAATAAGGAGAGAGAACAATGGATAATTCTATTCAGGCTCACCAGAAAGAGCTTTGCAACAAACTATGGGCGATGGCAAATGCCCTGAGAGGTAACATGGAGGCATACGAGTTCAAGAACTATATCTTGGGCATGATCTTCTATTACTACCTCTCCGACAAGACCGAGAAGTACATGGTTAATCTTCTCAAAGACGATAATATCAGCTACGAGGATGCTTGGAATGACGAAGAATACAAGGCTGCCATCGTAGAAGAAGCTCTGCGTGACCTCGGCTACATCATCGAACCGGAGTATTTGTTCCGCAAGATGGTCAAGATGGTTGAGAACCGTTCCTTCGACATTGAGTTCTTGCAGAAAGCAATCAACGCTCTGATGGAATCCACTATCGGCAACGATTCGCAGGAAGACTTTGACGGATTGTTCTCCGATATGCAGCTTGATTCTACGAAGCTGGGGCATACCGTTAAAGATAGAAGTGCTGTCATGGCGAAAATCATTGCTTCGCTGGACGAGATCAATTTCAGCGTGGATGACACGAAGATTGATGTGTTGGGTAATGCCTACGAGTATCTGATCGGTCAGTTCGCTGCCACAGCCGGTAAGAAAGCCGGTGAATTCTATACGCCTTCGGGTCCTGCCGAGCTGCTGTGCCGCCTTGCTTGTCTTGGCTTGACCGATGTTAAGGACGCAGCCGATCCGACTTGCGGTTCCGGCTCTCTGCTTCTACGCCTCAAGAACTATGCAAATGTGCGTAACTACTACGGTCAGGAATTGACCTCGACCACCTATAACCTTGCCCGAATGAACATGATCCTTCGCGGCATCCCGTATCGTAACTTCAATATCTACAATGGCGATACGCTTGAGCATGACTACTTCGGAGATATGAAGTTCCGTGTTCAGGTTGCAAATCCTCCGTATTCTGCAAATTGGTCTGCTGATATGCACTTCATGGAGGACGAGCGTTTCAATGAATACGGCAAACTTGCGCCTAAGAGCAAGGCTGACTTTGCTTTTGTGCAGCACATGGTTTACCACATGGACGAAGACGGACGAGCTGTTGTCCTGCTGCCTCACGGCGTTCTGTTCCGTGGCGCAGCCGAAGAAGTGATCCGTAAGCACCTGATCCAAAAGTTGAATGTGCTGGACGCTGTTATCGGTCTTCCTGCAAACCTCTTCTTTGGCACGGGCATTCCGGTATGCGTTCTTGTCCTCAAGAGGGAGCGCAACGGCAACTCGGATAACATTCTCTTCATTGATGCGTCCAACGACTTTGAAGCCGGGAAGAATCAGAATATCCTCCGCGAGTGCGACATTGATAAGATCGTCGAAACCTACGAGCATCGTGTGGATGTCGATAAGTACGCCCATGTTGCCACTATGCAGGAGATTGAAGAGAACGGATTCAATCTGAACATTCCTCGCTATGTTGATACCTTTGAGCCGGAAGAGGAAATCGACCTCAATGCTGTTGCAGCAGAAATCCGCAATATTCAGGCTGAGATCAAGGGCATCGACGCACAACTGAAACCGTTTTTCGATGAGCTGGGACTTGATTTTCCCTTTGATGTGGAGGGCAAATAATTATGGCAAATGTATCCTCAAGTAACGGTCTTGAGAAGCGTCCGAAACTCCGGTTTCCGGGCTTCGATGAGCCGTGGAAGGCAGAAAAACTTTCAGATTTTGCAGAGCGTGTCACACGGAAGAATACCAATAACGAAACGAGTCTGCCCCTCACAATCTCGTCCAAAGACGGGCTTGTGGATCAGATTAGCTACTTCAATAAGACTGTTGCCAGCAAAGACATGAGTGGCTATTATCTCTTGAAGAATGGTGAATACGCCTACAACAAGAGTTATTCAGTCGGGTACGATTTTGGCTCCGTCAAGCGTCTTGACCGCTATGATATGGGCGCGCTTTCAACGCTCTACATCTGCTTTGCACTCAAGAAACACGATTCTGATTTTATAAAAGCCTACTTCGATTCGCTCAAATGGTATCGTGAGATTTACATGATCTCTGCCGAAGGAGCAAGAAATCATGGGCTTTTGAATGTGCCAACTGATGAGTTCTTTGACACGAAGCATTACATACCGATGGATTCAGCGGAGCAGCGAAAAATCGCGGACTTTATGATTGCGTTAGAGCATCGAATAGAGGCACAGCAGTCTCTCGTGGACAACCTCAAGAAGTATAAAAGAGGTGTCGTTTGCAAAGTCTTTTCGGAGATCGAAAGAGAATGCAACACAGTACGCTTGGGCGATTGTGTGAGCATTCTTCGAGGCGGCTCACCTCGTCCAATAGATGCTTACATTACTGATGATCCAGATGGCATCAACTGGATAAAGATTGGCGATACTTTCGCTGATGAACTATATATCACCCGAACAAGAGAAAAAATCATTCCCTCCGGTGCGAAGAAATCAAGAAGAGTTTTTCAGGGGGATTTGATCTTATCCAATTCTATGAGCTTTGGAAGACCGTACATCCTTCAGATTGACGGTTGCATCCATGACGGCTGGCTGCTAATTAGAGATGAGGACAATGTTTTTGAAAAGAGGTTTTTATGTTACTATCTCGGCTCAGATAATGTGATAGCTCAATATAAACGCTTTGCTGCCGGTAGCTGCGTGAACAACCTCAATTCTGAGTTGGTGGGAAATGTAGAAATCTGCTGCCCACCTCGCAGTACACAACAAGAAATCGCGGAAATGCTAACTGTTTTGGATTCTCGCATAGCTCATGCAAACCGTATTTATGAGGCATTATTGCGAATGCGTACTTCGTTATTGCAACAGCTCTTTATATGAAGAGCTGTTGCAACATAAAACAACGCAGTCTGGTTAAATAACTTAGACGCTGTTCTTCGTTAAAGACGAGAGTATCAACCTTACATAAGAAATCACCATAGTATTCTTGTTTGTCGATGGAAGGGTAAGGAACTTCTATCCCTTCAAGGTTTTTGCGACTGATTCTTTGGCGTGTTCCACCAGCAAGAAAGGAATTAACAGTTTTTAGGTATTGCTCAGAACAGAGAAATTGAAGAAGGTAATTCCTATCTATGACAGATGCGTCCGTTCTGATAACAGTGCAATCAACGGCAGTAATCCTTCTTCCTGTGCTTTTGGGCAAAAGGCAAGCTCTTCCTGCTGGCTCAGGTAATCTGGAAATGAGAATATCACCAGCATATATTTCCAAACAGTTAAGACGATGGAATGTATCATCTGAAATGTATTTAGCATTTTGAGGTTTGTCTAAATACATTCCGAAGCCTACATTTCCTGTCTGAATAAGTCGGATTCCGTCTGATGCTTGATCCTTAGATTCTATCCAATCCCCATCGGCAAACAATACGGAGACATCCTTGAGCTTTCGATTCTCGCAACTCTCACTCAATTTTGCAAAAATCTCTCGTAGTAATCCTCTTTTATACTTCTTGAGGGCGGCTACTAATGTGCGCTGATTTTCTATCCGTGTGTTCAAGCACTCCAAAAAGGCGGCAATCTTGTCCTGCTCATCCTTACACGGCAAATCGAATTTTGCAGCCTTCAAAGCCTCAAATGAGAGAACTACCTGACTTGTGCCAACTGCAAGTACTGACAGCTTTTTCTTTACACGCGGTGATGAATTAAGAAACTCTGCCATGAAGGTGCTATTTGCATTAGTAAATCTGAATACTGGATAAAACTTACTTACGATAGCCTTTTCACTTATGGTATTGATGTTAAATGCAAACTTCCCGTCATCGCTTCTGTTTCGATATGTGCAGTAACCAAAAGGTATAATGTTATACCCGTCTGTATCATGCCGCTGTTTAGAACCAAAATGATCTTCTTGTCTTTGAAGACCTTCGCGAGCGGATGTTAAAACTTCATAGTCATGTTCTCCGTACACCTTTTCTGAGTATGGCTCGATAATGCAGCCAAGAGAAGTCTGTCTCCAACAAGGGAAATGCGATCCATCTGTGTTTCTAAATGCTAATCTCGGACGCTTCTCAAGACCGTTACTTGAGGGCTATTGCAGCAATTAAATAGGGGCTTGTAGCAAAGGTAAATCCCTTGCGGTAGCAGAGATATTCCGCTACTGCAAGGGATTTTTCGTTCGTATAGCTCCATTCTGCTTACTTGATCAGAAGTATAAAAGAGGACTCGTATTTCACATTTTCCGAGGCAACAATCCGTTTGGATTTGAGATGAAAGTCACCCCGATGAACGATCTATTGCATGAATATCGTAATAGAGATACAGTAAATCTTCGGGTCTGTTCCGTTGCGGTAAACAAAGGTGTAGTAGACCAAGTGGAACATTTAGGGCGTAGCTTTGCCGCTGCGGACACATCAAATTATGGACGAGTAAAACCGGGCGATGTCGTATATACAAAAAGTCCAACAGGTTGTTTTCCATATGGTATCGTGAAACAGAATTGGATGGATGAAGAAGTAGCTGTATCTCCTTTGTATGGAGTATATACACCAGTTTCAAAAGATGCTGGGTATTTGCTACACACTTATTTTGAACAAAGTCAAAATGCGAACAACTATATAAGAACTTTGGCACAAAAAGGAGCAAAGAACACAATCAACATAACCACATCCCATTTTCTTGATAAAAGCATCATATTTCCGAGTAACGAAGACTGTGTATCACATCTGGCAAAGATGTTTGCTGTAATTTCTGCCGAAATATCTCTTGCAGAGAAAGAGCTTGAGCTTCTGCTGCGTCAAAGGAAGACCTTATTGCAACAGCTATTTATATAAATAGCTGCTGCGTAAAACCGTCTTTCAACTTGATCAGCATATTATACTCGTCCTGTGCAGCGGACAGGCGGTTTTCTATTGCATTCAAAATTTCAGCGATTTGACTTTGTTTGCTGGAAGCTGGCAAATAAACAGGAATCCCCATGAGAAGATCATCGGTCATTGACACTCTATCATGGCGAACCCCTTGAGAACCGTTATCGTAGATATAACGATACCATGCATCGCTTTTGAAATACCATGCCAAGTATGCAGGATTGATGTCTTCTTGTAATACAAGGCAAGTATATAGCGGAGAAATAATACCTTTCTCCTTGAGGTTGTATCTGTTAAACGGACCACACGGAGCGATATTTGATTTTCTTGGGTTATAGACAAAATCTCCCTCTTCGATCACATAGTAGTTTGATGTATTTCCATCAACGGCTATGTCTTTGTCGAAAAAATCTCTTTGAGGAATCAACCCGTATTCCGCAGAGTTTGTGATGACATTTTTGATGTCTCCATTACTATTTCGACGGGAAACTTTTTTGAAAATCTCTCCGAGCCTGACGATAGCCCAATCTTCATGCGAAGAACGGCGAAAGATCAACTGCATGACACCTCTTTTATACTTCTTGAGGGCGGCTACTAATGTGCGCTGATTTTCTATCCGTGTGTTCAAGCACTCCAAAAAGGCGGCAATCTTGTCCTGCTCATCCTTACACGGCAAATCGAATTTTGCAGCCTTCAAAGCCTCAAATGAGAGAACTACCTGACTTGTGCCAACTGCAAGTACTGACAGCTTTTTCTTTACACGCGGTGATGAATTAAGAAACTCTGCCATGAAGGTGCTATTTGCATTAGTAAATCTGAATACTGGATAAAACTTACTTACGATAGCCTTTTCACTTATGGTATTGATGTTAAATGCAAACTTCCCGTCATCGCTTCTGTTTCGATATGTGCAGTAACCAAAAGGTATAATGTTATACCCGTCTGTATCATGCCGCTGTTTAGAACCAAAATGATCTTCTTGTCTTTGAAGACCTTCGCGAGCGGATGTTAAAACTTCATAGTCATGTTCTCCGTACACCTTTTCTGAGTATGGCTCGATAATGCAGCCAAGAGAAGTCTGTCTCCAACAAGGGAAATGCGATCCATCTGTGTTTCTAAATGCTAATCTCGGACGCTTCTCAAGACCGTTACTTGAGGAATATACTGCCCTGATTATCCCTCCAACGGATAATGTTCGTGGAGGTGGTCAATATGACTAACAATACACAATTCAAGACGCTTGTGAACACTTGGCTAAATCAAAAGCAGCCAATGATCACGCCGTCAACCCATGCCAGCTTTACGCTGATTGCCGAAAATCATCTAATTCCATACTTCGGTAAGCGTAAGATCGGCAGCATCACCGAAACGGACATCCAGAGCTACATTTCGTATCTCCATGATGCCGGTAGGTTGGACAAGACCGGAGGGCTAACGGTTAAGACCATCCGGGATGTGATCCTCGTTCTCAGACTTTCAATGGAGTTTGCGTACAAAGAAAGGGCGATTCCGCTGCTGAACTGGGATCTCATCGAGTACCCGAAGGAACTTGGCATTAAGAAGGTTGTTTCTCTCTCAAAAGATCAGGAGCAAGCGCTGATTCAGTGCATCTACATGAACTTGAACAGGAAGACCGCTGGCATTCTAATTGCTCTTTTTACCGGAGTACGCATTGGAGAACTCTGCGGATTACAGATGAAGGACATCTCGTTGACGGATAAGACCATCAGCATCAATAAGACTGTTCAGCGCATCTATGACAAAAAGAAGGGTGAGTCCTATCTTCACATCGGACCGCCCAAAACGAAAACTTCTGCAAGGACGATCCCTGTTCCGTCTCTCCTGATGAACATTATCAAGAAGTTCTACACGGATAACCCTAACCACTACTTCTTGACCGGCAAAACAAAGCCGACAGAGCCTCGTACTTATCGACAGTTCTTCACCCGTTTCCTGAAACGGAACGGATTGGAGAAGGTGAAGTTCCATGAGATCCGACACACATTCGCAGTCAGGGCGATTGAGATACCGGAGTTTGATATTAAGTCGCTCTCTGAAATCCTCGGTCATAAGAATGTGTCCTTCACACTGAATGTCTACGGAAGTGCAAACCTCCAACAGAAGGTCAAGTGTATGAATTTACTGAACGATCTACTGTAATCTTATTCAGTTCTGACTCTGCTTTTACAGTGTAGCAGAAACGAATAACCGTTTCCAGCGATTCAAATTCATTGACTCGATGTGCTGTTCATAGGAGGCACTATTCGACTTTCCGAAACAGAGTGACTTCTTCTTGAGCCGTGAAAAGCTGCACAAAAAAATGAACGCAGTACACGGATTCCACAATCGCGGAATCGTGTACTGCGTTTGTATTTTAGAAATGATTTTTGCGATTTAAGCAAGGATTGAATTGTGGAGGCGTTTTTGGGCATTTACAACCGTTCAACTGTGAGTGTTGCCGGATTGACTTTGATGATTACCTTCCCCTTGCTTTGGGCGTACATCACTGTCTTGCCTGTACCGCTGGGCTTGCCGTCCCATACTGCAATGATGTAATCAGCGTGATCTACCATGTACCGATTGCGCTTGTCCATGCAGTCAGGAGTATAGTGCGTTTGAAGAAGCGTTTCTTTATCACATTGAGCAGCAATGCCATAGTACCTTTCGCGCATTGCTGCATTCCACTTAGCTGCCTGTGTTTCGCACGGTATAGCACTCTCAAGCGTAATGTCAGGATAAGTCTTCTTCAGTTCCAGCACTATCTCGGCGGCATACATATCAACGCCGAGAGCCATGCCGGAGATAAAATGAGTGACGCTTTCATCTGTAATCAGAGAAACAATTTGTTCTTTTAGGATTTTTTTGAGCGTAGTGCAGCGTTCATCATCCTCACGAAAGCCAAAGGGTAAATTTTGAGGTCGGTGTCCGGTGAAGGCACAACTTTTCATATTCTTGATCTCCTTATATGTATTAGCGTGTGTTCTCTAAATTGCTTATACATAGATTATAGCATAGAAAATCAAGAAATTTGTAGAAATAAGTCGACAAAAGAAAAAACTGCGTGAAAAATCACGCAGCCTTCAATGAGCTTACTTCATGTTATCCTTCTCTTGCTGGATCATCAACTCAACCATTTGCAAAATGCGCTTTTGCGCTTCGGGAGGAAGATCAGCAATTTTCTTTGAGAGTTCTGAGGCTTTTGCCTCTCCGCTATGCTCTAAGACATCGCAAAAAATTGAATCAGCGGATGTCTCCAAGCCATTGAGCAAAATAATCAGCTTCTCGCAACGCGGAAATGACATCCCTCTCTCGACGGTGGAAATATAATTTGTGGTTAAGCCGGTCTTTTCTGCAAGATCCTCTTGTGTAATACCAAGACGCTCACGGGCTTGCTTAACGCGCTTTCCTATTCGTTTATCAATCATGGGCGTTTACCTGTTCCTTTTCTAAATCGCTCATGAATATTATATGGATTAGAACCACAGTGATACAGAAACGCTAATAGTGGCACTATGGATTAACAAATGATTTTACAATAAAATTCAAGGAAAAGACACAAAAAAAGAGCCTCAGCCGACACCTAAAATGACATCGACTGAGGCTCTTTGTACTGCTTTATTGCCTTCAAAGGAAGGTAGAAAATCGACCTTTATTCCTACATTTTCGGTTGGGGACACTTAGATAGGAAAACATACAGGGCAACTTTTCTGTGCCGTTTACAGGACGAGAAATCCTTGATTTTCAATCCTTTTCACAACACAAAACGGGCTTATCTGTCTACTCTGCTGCGTTTGGAAATGTAGCATGGACATCTGACGATTTCAGCCCTGAAACTTTGCTTGCAGGATTGGATGCAGCGGCGGCACAAATCGTTGTA
>ERZ780166.1175-NODE-1175-length-15154-cov-6.370687_pt1 | contig 15154 bp, 9 predicted proteins | sample MGYA00511366_ERZ780166 | MGnify/ENA primary metagenome ERZ780166 (study PRJEB29588, sample SAMEA2162231) | human gut metagenome | biome: human gut; feature: human-associated habitat; material: faeces | place: Denmark | collected 2008/2010 ...
TTATTATACATGAATTCCTTGAGAATAAGGTGTCAACTTTATTTATACAACATCAAAATTTCTGATTTGATTAAATCGGACAAATGGAATGGCGAGGATGTAATGGCCATTTTCTTTAATGAATTTAACAGATATAAAGGAAAATCAGAAAGGGGACAGGTATTTACACCTGATCATATTACATCTTTTATGTATAGATTAATTGATGTAACTCAAAAAGATGTTGTCTTGGATGCTGCTTGTGGTTCTGGAGCTTTTTTGGTCAAGTCAATGTGTAATATGATTAAAGAAGCAGGTGGCATTAATACCAAGAAGGCTACGGAAATAAAAGGTAAGCAACTATATGGTATAGAATTTGACAGAGAGATATATGCATTAGCATGTGCAAATATGTTGATTCATAAAGACGGAAAAACAAATTTAGAACAACTGGATTCAAGAACTGAAGAGGCGTCTAAATGGATACGCGATATATATGTAAAATTAGAAGGGGAAAATCAAGGCAAAAGTGTAACTAAAGTATTGATGAACCCTCCATTTGAGAGAACATATGGATGTATGACAATCGTAAAGAACGTGCTTGACAGTGTGCCAGCGGGGACAACATGTGCATTTATTTTACCAGACAAAAAATTAGAGAAAGATTTATTAGATAAAAAATACGGAAATAAGGTATTAAAAGACCATAGACTTACGACAATTGTTAAATTGCCGGAAAAAACATTTTCAGGAGTCACAGCGTCTATCTTTGTATTTGAAAGTGGAAAGCCACAAAATGAGCAAAATATTATAGGTTACTATATAGAGGAAGATGGATTAGAAACAGTTAAAAATCAAGGACGGCAGGATATTAAAAATAGATGGGACGATATAGAAAATTATTGGATTCAGGCTATTCATGATGGAGTTGACCCGAAATATAATACGAGACAAATAATCAACCCAACAGAACATCTATCATATCAAATGCCGGAGAAACCATTTGAAATTTGTGAAGAAGACTTTTTGAAAACAATGATGGATTATGAAATGTATAAAAGAGGCATTGACGTAAAAGCATTTGGAAAAGAGCTGCTTGATAAAATAGTATATTCGAGCAAGGTTGTTGAAAATGAGAACCAAAGTATTACTGTTACATTGAAAGGCAAAACTAATAATGAAAAGTGATATTAATATTAATAATAAAGATTGTCTTTTAAATTGGAAGGAGTTTGAAATATCAAGACTTTTTACAATTAAGTCACCTGCTGCACGAACAATCAAATCATATTCGGAAGGAAAAACCCCGTATGTTTCTTCTGGAAGCTTTAATAATGGAATTGTATCATATTTAGAACCTATGGCAGATGAAAAAATAGAAAAAGGGCAATGCATTACGGTAAGTCCATTAGATGGCTCCGCTTTTTTTCAGGAAGAAGACTTTTTGGGTAGAGGAGGTGCTGGGTCGGCAATATCTCTTTTATACAATTTAAATTTGACTAGATATAATGCACTATTTATTTGTACAATCATTAAAATTATGGCAGAAAAGTTTGGCTATAATGATGCATTGACAAGTGATAATCTTAGAAAACTAAGAATTAAATTGCCAATTGAGTATAAAGAAGATGGATCAAGAGTATATGATTCTGAAAAAAGATACTCAGATGAAGGATTTGTGCCAGATTGGGGTGGTATGGAAAAGTGCATGAAGGAACTTAAAAAGAAAGTAGATAAATCGTTAGATAGTTTTCAGGCAGTAAGTCTATCTAAACAAGAGTCAATGGATGTGTCTGGTTGGAGGGAATTTCCGATTGCTGATTTTTTTGATTTCTCTTTACCAAAGGGTGATCTGCAGGTGAAAAAGGTTGAAGATGGAGATATACCATTAATAACACCTAGTAATTTTAATAATGGATTATTGATGAAAATCTCGGCAGAAAGTGAAAGCACCTTATATGCGGCAAATTCGTTAACAGTAGACATGTTTGGAAATGCCTATTTTCAGGAGGCAAATTTTTTCGTGACTGCACATGGGCATGTTAATGTGCTTGTACCTAAAATTTGTATTAACAAGTATGTTGGTTGCTTTATGGCTTCATCTATTAAAAAGATGTTCTTTTACAAATATGGTTTTTCAGATATGTGTACACAAAAAGTCCTAAAGCAAGAAGTAATTGTTCTTCCAGTAAAAAAAGATGCATCGCCCGACTGGGAATATATGGAAGAATATATGAAAAAAATGGAGAAGACAGCAGTAGAAAGGATGAATCTTTTGATATAATAATTTATGGATGCATGGACTTTCTATTTTTGGACGAGAATGGCAGTCAGATCAGAGTTGCTTTGTGTAGCTGATCCTGTCAAAAACCGAGAGTAACATTAACAGAGTATTAAACTCTCAGCCATTAAAAACCTAGTAATAGGGGAGCAAAAATGTCCGTATCTATTGGATGGGGAACAAGAATCATAATTTTCAAAAAGTGTAAACTAAAATCTCTTGTGTGCTTTGCAAGGCGTACAATTCATATAGTGTAGTACTAAAATCATGAAATTATGTATTATAGACTGCCTAATAAAGAAATATTAAGAGGATTTCAGATGAATAATATTAATTTTATTCAAAATGCAATCATGCAATTGGAAGGTGGAGCTTTTCAAAAATTGTTTGATGCATATCTGTACAAAAAATATAAATTTAATAACATTCAAACTTTGGGAGTACAAACCGGCACTAATAAAACGACAAAGGGTACACCTGACGCCTATGTTTTAACTGATGATAAAAAATATATCTTAATTAATTATGGAACTGTGAGTTCGCAGTCAGCCAAAAAAATACGCGACGATATTTTATCATGTTATGATAAATCGAAGCTATTACTTCCTAAGGATAAAATTAAAAAAATAATTTGTGGTTACTGTTCTACGAATATTCATATAGAACAATTCGATAGTATTATGGGAACTATTGAGGGCGTAGAAATTGAACTTATCGGAATAGATACGCTTTCGCATGATCTTGCATTTTTGTACCCGCATATTGCAAAAGATGAGTTAGGCATTGAAATCGATACAAATCAATTTTTTGAGGTAGAAGATTTTGTTAAATCATACGATGCAAATGGTATAAATGCACCTATTAACTGTGATTTCCTTCACCGAGAATCAGAATTTACCGAGACATGTACTAGTATAATTAATAACAAAGTGACCATATTGACAGGGGCATCGGGAATCGGAAAAACAAGATTGGCATTAGAAGTGTGTAGACAACAAGATAATGGAAAGACCAAAGTTTTCTGCGTCAAAAGTAATGGGAATTTTTTATATGAGGATATAAAGTATTATATTTCAGATTCTGGAAAATATTTGATATTCTTCGATGATGTTAATATGGTTGTAAGCTTAGATAATGTACTTGATACTATTTTAACGTTGCCAACAGATTTTGATGTAAAGCTACTTTTTTCAGTAAGAGATTATGCTAAAGAGAGAGTAATAGATGCTGTATCGCGGTATGTATTACCTAATATTATTGAAATTGGTCGATTTAAGGATGACGAAATAAAGGATATTTTGAAATCTGATTTAGAAATAGTGAATCCAGATTATCTTAAAAAGATTGCTGAGATTGCAAATGGAAATATAAGACTTGCTTTTCTTGCCGGTATGAGATCGATAAATGACGGATATCAGGCAATACGTAATGCTGAAGATATTTTTAAAAATTATTATGGAAGAATTATCGATGAAGCGAAGCTAACAAAAGAAGATATTCTTATGTTGTTTTTCATCTCTATAGCTGGTCCGGTAAAACATAATGAAAACCAGTTGTATAGTGAGATGAAGAACTTGTACGGTAAGAAAATTCTTGAGGATGATATAATTGAAAATTTGTATTCTTTAGAGTTGGTAGATTGGTTTAAAAACGAGATAACTAAAATTGCGGATCAGAGTTTCGGCAATTATATATTGTACTATGTATTGTTTGAGAAAAGATGGATAAGTGTAGAAAATTTGATTTCCATTGGATTTCCTACATTTCGGAATAAAATTGTATATACACTGAACACGTTAATGGAAATATTCCATTCAAAAGAGTGTGCAAAATATATTGAAGATTCAATAATTGCTGCTTGGGATAATGCACCTTCGGAACAGAATATAGAGTATCTTGAGTCATTTTATCAAGTTGATCCTGATAAGGCCTTATTTATTATCAAGAATCATATCAATCAAGAAGCAAATGTTGATTTTGACTTGCGGAGTTTTGATATTAACTCTAAGAAAAATTATTATAATATTACCATAAAGGTAATAGAAATATTAGGAGGCTATAAATATACAGAGAACTTTGAAGATGCAATTGATCTTTTGATGTTTTACTTTGAAAAGAGACCGGACTTAATAATGGACTTTTATTTTGTATTAAGGGAGCGGTTCTTATATGATAAATATTCGTATAGAGATAAGTATAATCATGAAATGCGCCTGTTGGATAAGCTGTGGGACTATACAGAGGAAGGGAAAAACTATAATAATAGCATATTGTATTTACAGATTGTAGAATATGCATTAAAAACAGAAATATCTTTCACAGAAGAGATTAGAAATAGTAGATCAGTCAACTTTGTGAGGATGACATTGGGGTTTACTGCTGAATTAGCAGATATACGAACTCAAATATGGAAGAATTTGGCTATTTTACGTAAGAATGAAGAGTATGATAACACTATTAATAGCATTCTTTCGGAAGTTCATTTTAATGGATTGGACGAAGAGGACACTAAGAATTATCTGCAGACAGATTTTAATACAATATATGAGTGTGTAATTGACAGGAATACACCGAATTTTTTTGATGCGAAGGTTGTTGCAAGATACAAAAAAGAAGCTGAGCGACTTGGCATAAAAATTGACGAACGCTACATGATTGCTGCACGAAATCCAGAGTTCAGAATTTATAGAATGCTGACTCGTGAGCATTTGATAGGTAGAACAATAGAGGAAGATGAGCGATTGCGTAAGGAAGCTATCTCAAAAGAAATAAGTGTATATGATTTGAAAGATTTCAAAGAATTATTTAGTGTTTGCAAGTTTCTGGAAAAGGCAGTCTGCGATAGGGAACAATGGAATCTAAATGCAGGATTAAATTGTGTTTTTGAAATCATAGAAGGTGATACGGAGCTGTACTTGGAGGTGCTTAAATCGTATTTTGATGCTAAGGCTCCATTTAGCCTGAATGGATACCGCCAAATAAAATATTTACTTGATCATATTGGATATGAAGCTACGTATTGTTTTATAAATAATGAAGTGTTTGCTAAGAAAGACGAGTGGATGGCATTTATTTGGGAATGTATGCCGGAAGAAACTATAGATGAGAAGATTATTAATGATTATAAAACCTTTGTATTTAATAATTTGGCAAAGGATAAGCCTATAGTCCCTGCAGTACAAGTTGTAGCTCGTTATTGTGAACGCGATAGTAAACTTAAGGCAGTGGTAATAAAAGCGGTATTGACTAATCCCCAAATGTCGGCAAATTTTTTGAGTTATGTGTATGATGATGTTGCTGTTGAAGGAATTATTAATTTCTTTGAAAATGATATTATTGCATTAGCAAGTATTTATATGAGTGCCATAGAAAATAATTGCCATATTGATTATGATGGCAAACTTTTTAAAAGGATATTTGAGCAACATCCTACAGTATGGAATGAATATGTCGACTGGATTAAGTCTAAAGACACTATGTGCGGGGATGGAAATGAACATAAAATCATTGAATTAATATGGGGGGACGATAAGTGGCGTGAATGTGTGGAATATGCATTTAAGGTTCTTATAGATGATGACGTGATCTTTCATATAAAAGAACCGGCCGATATGCTGTTTACTAATACAACTGACGAAACCATATTGGAACGAAAGAAATATTGGTTGATTGAAAAATTACGAGAAACCAGCTTGGAACTTAAAAAATGTAAAAAGCTTATTGAGATGGTTGTAAATGTCTTGCCGGATTGGAAATTGGAATATATTCTTGAATTCCTAAAAATAAACAAGAATCCGGAAGATTTTAAAGAAATCCCTCTATTTCCTTCATCTTATTCATGGTCGGGAAGTGAAATTCCACTAATTATGGAAAAAATTGACTTCCTCAAATCGTTGAAGGACAACATTAAAGGAATTAATTTTATTGAACACAGAAAATATATCGAAGAATATCGAATGAATCTTGAGAGGTATAAAGACAACGTAGAATTGAGAGAATATCTTGAAAATGCCGATTATGCATAAACATATTGCGAGCATGGAGGAAGTACGAAATTGGTAAAAACTATTGCGGTTACTGAATACGCAGATTTTATTAGGTATGAAACTCTGAAAGACGGAGGAATTTTCATGGTGCTAATAGAAGTTATTGTGATGAATGTTTTGAAGAACATATATGCATTAATGAAAATTTAGCAGAAGAAGGTATGTACTTGAATTGTGGTGCGCATCATGATATTGCCGAATGTGAAAGATGTAGTCAGCATTATATTGACTATGAAAATGATGATATTATGTTGTGTGATAACTGTAAAGAGTGCAGGAATAATGGGGTTGTCCCAACTTGACTTTGAAGACTTGCGAGGTTATGCAATAATGATAAAAGTACTTTTCATCTGCCACGGCAATATTTGTCGTTCCCCCATGGCAGAATTTGTTATGAAAAAATTGGTATCCGACGCAAATTTTGCCGATCATTTTCAGATCGCTTCCGCTGCCACCAGCACAGAGGAGATCTGGAATGGCATCGGGAACCCGGTCTATCCGCCGGCGAAGGCGGAGCTTGCCAGGCACGGGATCTCCTGCGAGGGGAAGCGGGCCAGGCAGGTAACGAAGGCAGATTATGCGGAATATGATTATCTGATCGGTATGGACAGCGCAAATATTCGCAACATGCTGCGGATATTCGGCGGAGATCCGGATGGGAAAGTAGCCAGGCTCTTATCTTATGTCGGCTCGGAGCGGGACATTTCGGATCCGTGGTATACGGGAGAGTTTGGGACGACCTACAATGATGTCCTGGAAGGCTGTACCGCATTTCTTCGATATTTACAACAAAACGGAAGAATCGACACGTAAGCTGACACTTCCAACATAGTACACATGACAGAAATGTCATGCCTGAAAAATTCACAGAATCACCACATTTTTCTCACAATTCCTTCGCAGATGACCTTTATCATAAGAGGCAGATAAGGGGAAGTAAATATTCACAAGTTTTTTAAGGAATGAATGGAACAGGAGGAATGAGAAGATGAGAAGATGGAATTTACCCCAGGTGAACACAAAAGTAATGTGCGCAGTGTTGACTGCTGCCATGGTGACGACCGGATTTACAGCATGCGGAGGAACAACATCTACGGGCACGGAGAGCGCAGCAAGTGAATCAGCAGAACAGAAGGAGACGATCGCACCGGAGGGCACGACGGAACAGAGCACGGTGGAGCAAAGTACGGAAACAGAATCAGGTGAAGAGAAGGTGGAATCTTATCTTGGTCAGATCACAGCCATTGACGGCAATGTGATCTCCATTGCGCTGGCAGAGAAGCCGGAGGCTCCGGATGGAGAAACACCGACTGGAGAAAAGTCTGACGGTCAGGCACCTGACGACAACGGAGGCACTCCTAATGGAGATGCACCCGCTGGTGAGGTACCCAGTGGGGAAAAGTCTGATGATCAGGCACCGGACGGCGAAAAACCTACTGGAGAAGCTCCGGACGGTCAGAAACCCGAGAAAGATATGTTAGATGAGATGACCTTAACCCTCAGCGGTGACACTATGACTATCACGGTCAATGATGATACGATCATCACGATTGACGGAACGGATGCCACGCTGGATGACCTCCAGGTAGGTGATACCGTATCTTTCTTCCTGGATGGCGAGGTCGTGACTTCTTTAAGTGTAGGCATGCCGGAGCCGACACAGCCGGGACGGTCTATGCAGGCTCCGGAGCAAAAGTAAGCTGACGCACAAGCATGTTTCCAAGAATCTCTGCCATTTCTTCCGGAGACTGGGGAGTGGCTTCTTTCAGCCAGGTCTCTACGACACCGACACAACCGGTAATGATGAAGGAACAGAGATATTCATAATTAGCATCGGATTGCGCACTTTCCAGAAATCGGAGAGTGCGCTTTTTGATCTGGTCCTTCAGGCGGTTAACGAAGGTGAGATCTCCATGGGGACCGATCATGACTCTGGCGAGATCTCTGTGGCGGTCTAAGAAGCGGAAGAACTCTAACAGAAGACCGTCAGAGGACAATGTGGGAGTACCTAGCGGTTCCTGCTCCATGATCTCGTTGAACTCCCGGAACATTTCATCTTCCACTTTATGGAGCATATCGTAGATATCATCATAATGCAGATAGAAGGTTCCGCGATTGATATCTACCAGCTCTGTGAGTTCTTTGACGGAAATATCCTGAATATCGTGGTTTTCCATCATTTTGACTAATCCCTGCAGCAACAGGGCACGGGTCTTGCGCACGCGGCGATCCATTTTTTCCATACGTCAATCCTCCATCTTTTCCGAAAAATAAACAGAAATCACTTTTTATAGATAAGATCTAATACGTATCTAATGCAAATCTGAATTTTTTCTAAAACAATGAACACACGTCAATACAATGTTCAAAAACAGACATATCAACACAATTTGTGGCTTGCTTTTTCTTCCCTATTATTATATTTTGCTTGTGTTAGAAAATCAACACAAGTTTATTAGATGACAGTAATACAATTTTTTATTTTTGTAGTAAGGCTTTACAGAAGCGGGAAAAACTCTTAAACTAAGAATAGAAAAATCAGATACATAAGGGTACAAAGAGAGACACAGCAGGAGGAAACTATGGCAGCAGACAACACAGAAAAAGACAAAAAAGATAACTCCTTTATGATGAAACTTGCCACACTTATCGTAGATAAACGAAAAGGATTCTATCTGATCTTTATTGTTTTATGCATATTTTGCGTATTATCCATGAATAAGGTCAAAGTAAATAATGACCTGACCACATATCTGCCGGATACGACAGAGACCAGAAGGGGACTGGATCTGATGGATTCGGAGTTTACGACCTACGGTTCCGCCCGGATCCTGATCTGTAATGTGACTTTTGATGAGGCACAGAAGCTGGCGGATCAGGTGGAAAAAATGGATGGTGTCAGTATGCTGGATTTCGATGACACTGAGGACCATTATCATGACATGGAGGCTTTATTGTCTGTCACTTTTGATGAGGAAGCGGATACGGAAGCCACACAGCAGCATCTGACTGAGGTACTGGATGCCCTGTCTGATTATGATGTTTATTATTCTTCGGATATCGGTCAGGAAGACCTGAATAATGATATGATCGTCATTCTGCTTCTGGCAGCTGTGGTTATCGTAGCCGTGCTGCTATTTACTTCCACAACTTATGCGGAGATCCCGGTATATCTGACCACATTTATCGTGGCAGCTATTTTGAATAAAGGAACGAACTACTGGTTCGGTACTATCAGCTTTGTGACGAACTCTATCGCAGTGGTGCTGCAGTTAGGTCTGGCAGTAGACTATGCCATCATTTTGGCACACCGTTTTATGGAGGAGCATGAGGACAAGGATGCCAGAGAGGCTGTAATCGTGGCTTTGAGTAAGGCAATCCCGGAGATTTCTTCCAGCTCCCTGACCACGATCTCAGGTATGGTAGCCATGATGTTCATGCAGTTCAGAATTGGTTACGATATGGGTATTATCCTGGCGAAATCCATTATTTTCAGTATGGTAGCAGTATTTTTCCTGATGCCGGGACTGCTGCTTACCTTTTCCAAGGCAATTGACAACACGCATCATAAGAGCTTCGTACCGAAGATCACGGCAGTGGGAAAATTCTGTGTGGCTACCCGTTACATTGTACCTCCGGTACTGATCGTGGGTGTTATTGCAGCATTTTTTCTGTCCAACAAGGCGAATTATGTATATGATGTAAATACACTGGAATCCAGCAGTATGAGCGAGAATAAATTCTCAGTCAGCATGGTCAATAAGGAATTTGGCATGGTGAATCAGCTGGCGGTCATTGTGCCCAACGGTGATTATGAAAAAGAGGCACAGACCCTGAAGGCACTGGAAAAGTTGGATGTGGTAAAATCCGTTCAGGGACTTGGCAATATTGAAGCTATGGATGGTTACATGCTGACCGACAAACTGAATCCCAGACAATTTGCAGAGCTGATCGATCTGGATGTGGAAGTGGCGGATATGCTGTATTCGGCATATGCCCTGGATCAGAGTGATTACGGTGCTCTGGTCAGCGGTGTCAACGATTACGAAGTACCTTTTATCGATATGTTCCTGTTCATTTATGATCAGAAAGAAAGCGGCAACATCACGCTGGATGATGATCTGGAGGAGACTTTATCGGACGCACATTCCAAGATCATGATTGCAAAGGATCAGTTGTTGGGAGAAGATAATTCCCGTTTCGTTCTGGAACTGAATGTACCTTATGAAGGAGAAGAGACCATCGCAGCGCTGGATCAGATACGCAATACCGTGGCGAAGTTCTATAATATAGATGATATCCTGTTAGTCGGAAATGCCACCAGTGATAAGGATCTGGGAGATTCTTTCGCAACAGATAACACGATCATCACTGTACTGACGGCATTGTTCGTTATGATCATCCTGTTGTTCACTTTCCAGTCTGCCGGCTTGCCGGTACTATTGGTAGTAACGATTCAGGGTAGTATCTGGATGAACTTCTCACTGCCGTATCTGCTGAGTGAAAATGTATACTTCCTGGGATATCTGGTAGTGTCCGCCATCCAGATGGGTGCGACGATCGACTACGCTATCGTTATCACCAGCCGTTATATGGATCTGAAGACGTACATGCCGATCAAAGAAGCTGCCATCGAGGCGCTGAACCAGGCGTTCCCCACGATTGTTACCAGTGGTTCCATGCTGGTGGCTGCTGGATTCATTATCAGTTATGTATCTTCTAATGCAGCGGTAGCAGCGATCGGACTGGCACTGGGACGTGGTACCCTGACATCTATTTTACTGGTACTGCTGGCATTGCCCCAGACACTGCTGATCGGAGATATCATTATTCAGAAGACGGCATTTACCTTAAAGCGTGATTTGGCGAAGCCGCTGCCTTCTGCCGGTAGGATCCGAATGAACGGTCATATCAAGGGTTATGTCAACGGTGTGCTGGAAGGTGATTTCATCGGTGTCATCGACGGTGAGATGGGAGCGGTGGTGCGTCCCAAGGATACCGTGACCATGGAGCGGGAGGATGCAGCGGAGAATGCGTCCCCCAGGTTGGAAGCACAGGAGCTTTCGAATAATACAGCAGAAAGCGAGGGAACAGAAGATGAACAGTAAGAGATTATTATGTTTCCTGCTGGGAGCGGCATTACTGCTGCAGACACCGGCAACCGCTTATGCGGAAGAGACGTTAACCTATGAACAATATAAGGGCGGCAGCGGTTATAGCAACACCACGCAGGAGCAGGATTATGCAATTGTAGAGATCAGCACGGAGGAGGATCTGCGCAGGCTTGCGGAGAACTGTGTGCTGGACAGCTGGTCCAGAGGTATCAAAGTAGTGCTGTGCAACGACATCGTTCTGAGCATGGAAAGTGAATTCAGTATCCCAACATTTGCGGGAATTTTTGATGGTAATAGTTTTACGATCTCCAATGTAAAGCTTACGGGGAATGGTTCTGCGGCAGGTTTTTTCCGTTATGTGCAGGAAGGTGCCAAAGTACGTAATCTCACGGTGAGCGGAGAAATATCTCCCTCAGGAAGCCAGAATCAGGTCGGCGGCATCGTCGGGGTGAATTACGGCAGCATTGAGAATTGTAAGTTTTCCGGTAATGTGATCGGCGATAATGAAGTCGGTGGCATTGCGGGTGTGAATGAAGAGACTGGCGAGATCCGCAGATGTGAATCCAACGCAAATGTCATTGGCAATCATTCCGCAGGCGGTATTGTCGGGAACAATCATGGTATCTTAAATAACTGCAGCAACAGTGGCAGCATCAATACCTATAGCACGGAAGTGACCTATGATCTGGATGATATTACCATGGACAATCTGGAGCAGATCAACAGTACTTCCAATGTGACTGCGCATACGGATACCGGCGGTATCGCAGGCATCTCTGATGGTAAGATCTATTACTGCTCCAATTCCGGAGCCATCGGATATCAGCATGTGGGTTACAATACCGGAGGTATCGTAGGCAGACTGCATCAGGGCTATCTGCAGAATTGCACAAACACAGGTTTCGTGCAGGGCAGAAAAGATGTGGGCGGCATCGTAGGACAGATGGAGCCTTTTCTGGAGATCCAGTATCTCAGTGACAAATTAAAGGAGCTGGATACCGAGACCGATAAATTTTTGGATATGCTGGATGCGACCCAGAAGGATGTCAGCAATTACAGCAGACAAGCATCCGCGCTGAGCAAAAGTATCAGTACGAATCTGAAGGATGCCAATAGCGCGGGAAATTCCCTTACCGGAACCACGAATGACTTGTGGTATATTTATAATCAGGAACTGAACGGTGTCAGCAATGACCTGAAGGTTTTGAATAATGACCTGAACAAACAGGCAGAGGACGATAAAAATAACGGCAACAGACACGATATCACGCTGAGCGGCAATGATCTGAGCGGAGGTGATATTACACTCTCTGTACCGGATGATACAGAGAGTTATAAAGCAGCTCTGAAAAAGTTTGGTGAAAATGCCACGAAGCATCTGGATAATATGGTTAGTGCATCCACGGACCGCAGTGGTGGTATTAAGAATAATCTGGATACACTGAAGCAGAGCCTGGATAAAGCATTTGACCAGCTGGGTCAGTTAGGAGATGTATTACAGGCAGGGTCAGACAACACCGACGCACACATGGATGAGCTGATGGATCAGGCGAGGGTATTGCGCAGACTGGTCAGCGAGATCCGCGATGATCTCTTCCGATACGAAGGGATTTCTGTGGAGGATACTTCGGATGAATCCGCCAGCAAGGGGGAAGTGAACCCAGGAGATCCTGATGCTGAGGCTGGTGAGGCAGAACCGGAGAGAACCGAAGAAGCATTATATGACACCTCCAGCTTCCAAAAAGGTAAAGTCACACTGTGTGTAAATCGTGGTACGGTGGAGGCGGATACCAATGTCGGCGGTATTGTCGGCCAGGTGGCAACGGAATATGATTTTGACCCGGAGGATGACATCACCTTGACCGGAACGGAGAGCTTCGATGTGGAGCAGACCATCAAGGCAGTCGTAAGAGACAGTCGCAATTTCGGTGATATCACCGGTAAAAAAGATAACGTGGGAGGTATCGTCGGCAAGGCGGAATACGGAGCAATTATCTCCTGTGAATCCTATGCACCCATTGAAAGTACCGGAGGCAGTGATGTGGGTGGTATTGCCGGATCTGCCAACTATGCGATCCGCAGCTGCTATAGCATGGGCAGGATTACCGGTAAAAATAATATCGGCGGTATCGCCGGAGAAGGCTGCGATATTTTTTACAGCTATGCATACAATGATCTGGATATGTCCGGAGAAAATCAGGGCAGCATTGCAGGTAAAGTCAGTGATGACGGCAGCCTGTACGGCAATTATTATGTAGAAGGCGGCGTCGGCGGTGTAGACGGCATCGGTTACCAGGGCGGAGCGACACCGTTGTCCTATCAGGAACTTTGCGCAAAGGATGGAGTTCCGGAAGCTTTTTCGCAGTTTACGATCACTTTCCTGGCAGATGGCGAGGAAGTGGCTTCCTATAAATGTAATTATGGAGACTATCTGTCTGCAGATCAGATTCCGGAAGTGCCGGAGAAGGAAGGCTATTACGGTGTATGGCCGGATTATGATTTCAGTTATATTACCGGTAATCGTGTACTGGAAGCGGAGTATGAGGAGTGGACCGCATCCATTGCTTCCGCAGAGAAAAATGATGCCAACAAACCTCTGGTCATGGCAGAGGGTAACTTCTATCCGAATGCTTCATTGCATCTGAAGATAGAGGGGGACACATATAAGGTCTCCATGACCAACTCCATGAAAGAGGACGCACCGGACTATACCGGAGAAGCAACCTTACGTGTCTACTGTGAGGATGCCGACAATACTGTAGTCTGGGTAGAACAGGACGGCGAATACAGAGAAGTGGAATCCACGGTGATCGGCAGCTACAGACAGTTCACCATGGAGGTACCCGGCAGCTTCCGTATCGCGGAGGCAGAAGGCAGCCATACCCGGATGATCGTAATGTGCATCATCGGAGTAGCAGTAGGGATACTGTTGATCGTATTACTTGTGAAAAAGGTGGCAAAACGCAGGAAAAAGCGTAGACAGGAAAAAGCGGAGCACGCCGTGCAGGCGGATGATACAGAGGGACAGTTATGATCCGGGCAGTAATTTTTGACATGGACGGTACGTTGATCGATACCGAAAAATATTACCGTATTTTCTGGCCGAAGGCATTGGAGGCTTACGGCTACACGATGACGGATGAGCAGGCACTGACGATGCGCAGTCTTGGAAGGCCTTTTGCCCCCAGACAGCTTGGGGACTGGTACGGCGAGGAATTTGATTATTATGCCGTACGGAAGAAACGAAAAGAATTGATGGAGGAAGCGCTGGACCGGGATGGCATCAAATGCAAGCCCGGTGCTGTGGAACTTCTCGAAGATCTGAAAAAAAGACACATTACCACAGCTGTTGCCACAGCAACGGATCTGGAGCGGACCGAAAAATATCTGACGCTTACAGGGATCAGACCTTACTTTGAAAAATTGATCTCCGCTACCATGGTAGCGGAAGGTAAGCCGTCTCCGGACATTTATCTCTACGCCTGCGGGCAGCTGGGACTCGCCCCGGAGGAGTGCATGGCGGTGGAGGATTCTCCTAACGGTGTCTTAAGTGCATACCGTGCAGGCTGCAAGGTTGTCATGGTACCGGATCAGACGCAGCCGGATGCAGAACTCAAAAAGTGTTTATATGCCTGTGTCCCGACTCTGGCAGAGATCAGCCACCTCATTTAGAGGTGGCTTCAGACTGTAGACAAAGCTCCTTCCTGTGAGGGAGCTTTTCTTGTGTCATGACT
>ERZ780166.1179-NODE-1179-length-15080-cov-2.614110_pt1 | contig 15080 bp, 28 predicted proteins | sample MGYA00511366_ERZ780166 | MGnify/ENA primary metagenome ERZ780166 (study PRJEB29588, sample SAMEA2162231) | human gut metagenome | biome: human gut; feature: human-associated habitat; material: faeces | place: Denmark | collected 2008/2010 ...
TCCCTCTACCAGCTGGGGTACTGCCGCCCGTTTCCGGGCGCTTGTCCCGGTCTTTTACGCTTCTACTGTTTCACTGCCTGCGAAAAATACTTCTCTGCTTCCCCAGTCGTGAACTTTCACCCGTTTTTCTTCTCTGCGGCTTTCGTTGTATCTTCCGGCGTGGTGTATTGCTGCGTATGTGACAGTTTTTGCAGTTCTTTTTGTGATTTCAAATACAACTGCGCTTTCTCCGTATCTCTTGCCAACTTCAAATGTTCTCATGTTTTATACCTCCGTTTGCTTTACTTCTTTAACTGTCTTTATTATATACTTACGGAAGTATAAAGTCTATTGACATTCTGCACAATCTTACGGAAGTATAATTGTATATTTTGTATACTTCCGTAAGTATTTATTAGTTGTCTTTTATTGTTTCTTCAAGTGCTTTCAGTGCTATTTCTATGCTTTCTATGTGTTCTGCTTCGCTTCCCAGTTCTTCTCTTAATTTGCAATGAAAACATTTGTACATACTGCATTCTTCAATGTTCCCTTTGCTTTGCATTTTTTTACATTCTATATAGGCTCTTATCCTTTTTACCGCTTCTTCATTTTCCATCTTTCCCCCTCCGTTTCAGTTCTTCTGCAAATTCTCTGACCGGAACTTTCACGGTCAATGGTTCGTACTTCCCGCAGTTGTCCAATTCATACAAGAACTGTGTTTCGCCCTTTTTTAGATAGTGAAGTGTTGCAATGTCTGTGACCTTATGCAGTGCAACTGCTGCCGTTGTAATCACCGTGCAGCCCTGTGGCAAATAAAGCGCTTCTTTCGCTTCTCCGTCCTTTGCTACCTTGATTGCTACTGTGTCCCCAATCTCTAACGGGCACACCGCCTTGAAAAATTCTGCTTTCATTCCTCTTTGTCCTCCTGTTCGTATTTCTTCCGGTTCTCATGCTTTACAACCCAAGCTGCTTCCCTTACTACCACATAGACCAGAAATAAAATTCCCAGCCCTACACATACCGCAAAGAATGTGATTATTGCTTTTACAATCTCAATCAAGAACGCTATCATTGTTTTTGTCCTCCCGCATTTTCTGTTTTGCCCAGCCAATAGCCCGGCGGCTGGCGTTTATCTGGTGCAGCTGGCGCACTCTTATGTTATTTGTCTTCTCTTCCGTTTCTGCCTGCTGCCGTGCCAGCTGTCGGCGGTAAATCAGTTCTTTTCCGCTGTAATGCTTTTTACCTTTTCCCATGCCCTATTCCTCCATCAAAAGAACTTTCTATGGTATCTGCTGCCCTTGCTTGCCTGCTTGCGTCGCTGGCGCTGTTTTCTTCTCTTCTGGTACTGGGCGTCTTCTGCTGCTGCCACCTGCCTTTTGACTGCTTCGTGGTCTATGTTGTCCACCTCTTCTTGCAGGACTTCCAGCACTTCAACTTCACTGTCCTTGAAAGTGAATGTCATACCGGGGTCATACTCTCCGCTTGTCCAGTCTTTCTGGAACTTCTCAAAATTATCTCTGTATCTATACGGCGCCTGTGGGTGGTACTGTTCGGCTTCATATATGCCCAGCATAACTTCTTTGTCGTCCTTGTCGTCCCAGTTGTAAAGGTGCCAGCTTTCGTGGTTGTCCCAGTTCCACTTTGACAAATACAACACTATTCCGTCAAAGTAGTTACCCTCACGCACCATGCCTTTCATTTGCTTGCAGGTGAAGCCCTGCCCCTTTAATTCCTCTTTGATTTTCTCATAGTCCCTGCCGCCAGTATGTAACTTTGCTTTTACGATTAACGGCAAATACTGTGGCTGTTTATCTTCTTTTCTTGCCATTGCTTGTCCTTTCCAGTCTGTCTGCAATCCTCAATATGCTTTCCATTGACTTTCTAATGTTTGTGTCTGTGCCCTCTGTGATTTTCAGCACGTCTGCTATGTCCCGCAGTTCTTGTGCCATTTCTTCTGTTTCCCCGGTCACAATGTCGTATTTATTGCGGCAGGCGGTGCAGACCTGCGAACCCTCCGGGATAACTTCACCGCATATCAAGCAGCGGTCAACGTCGTTCATTCTTCCCAGCTTTCGTATTTCTTCACACGCCTTGTCAAGTTCTGCACCTGCTCAACAAGGTTTGCAACCTCTTGTGGTGACAATCCGGTTTGTTCATAGTCATACAGCTTCTTTGCGGCTTGATTGACTGTGACGTGCGGTTTCAATATTGCTTTCTGTCCGTTCTGGCTGTATTCTGTCAGTGTCGTTCTTTTCTGCCGTTTCCGTGGCTCCTGCTGCTTAAATGCCCCGGCACGTTTCATGGTGCTGTAATATGGCACCGTCTTTTTCAATGTGTGGTCCATGTAGCCCATTACAATTCCACCTTTCTTCCCGTCTGCTCCATAACTCCCAGATAACCTGCTATTGTGTCCATTGCTTCTTCTGCGGACCAGCAAACCGCCGTTTCATATCCCTGCTGTCGCAGCTGTTCCAGCCACCAGTCCTGCTTCTCTGTGGTTTTGTTATTCTGCCACTTCATTTCCACATAAAGCCCGTGTTTGCCGTTTCTGGCTACTGGCAAGCATAAGTCCGGCACCCCAGCTTTCACTCCCTGTCTTTTAAGGTTCGCCGCTTCCAGCTGGTTTCTGCTGCCGCCGTTCGGTATGTGGTGCAGCAAGTCCAATTCCGGGAAGTCCTTTGCGTAGAACCTCGCCCAGTTTATAACTCTTTCCTGCTCCGTCGCTTCACTGCGCTTTCTGTAATATCCTCTACTCATTGGCGTTTGTCCTTTCGTCAAGGTGTGTTGCCATCATGTCTGCAATGTGAAGCATAGCCGCAAGCCTGCTGCCTGCAAAAGCATTGTTCATGTCATAGCTGCCACCCTTTACTGCGCTATCAAAAGCGCCCATGTGCCATCTGATAGCCAGCATTTCTTCTTCCGTAAGCTGCATATATCGCATAATCTGTATAATTGACTTTTCACCGTGTCCCAGCGGCAGGCTGTTTGTATATCCGTATACCTCAACTTCTTTCCAGCTGCCGTCTTTCTGTTTCTAGTTCTTCTTCTCTACCTTGTAGGCGTCCACCTTGCAAACATCATGCAGAAGCGCTGCAACTGCGATTGTGTCCACTGTGTATTCCGGGTACGTTCTGCCCTCTCTTTTGTCCTCTGCGTCTGCCAGCTGAACCAATCTGCGGTATACATAGTTTGTATGCTCTACCAGTCCCCCTGCGTAGGCTCCGTGATACTTTGTACTTGCTGGGGCTGTGAAAAATCCCGCTTCTTCCAGCCACGCAAGCAGCTTATCTGCTCCCGGTCTGCTTATGTATGAAAAGTAATTCTTGAACTTCTCAACCTCTGCCATTCTCTGTTCTTCATTCATTGTCTTGTCCTCCTGTGGTTTCTTCCCGGCTGTCCACCAGATATATTTTGCCGTCCTGCTCATACAGCATGACTTTTCCTTTCAGTGCCGCCAGTGTCATTTCTGCTTTCATTCCATCTGATACGCCGTACTTGTCGCCAATCAGAATGTATTTGCAGTTTTCAAGTATCTTCATTCCCGCTGCCATGCCCCGGCTTCTTTCCTCCGGGTTCTGGTCGTCTGTAACTTCCGTCAAGTATAAATGCACTGTAACCGGGACAAATCCATTGTTTATGGCTGCCCGTGTCAGCTTGCGTGCATATTCCTTGTTGCGCTTTGTGTCGCCCCGGTATGGGCTGCACACATACAGCAAATCATTCACCCGCCGTCACCTCCTAATCTTCCAGCGTCAGTTCTTCACCTGCTGCCGCTGGTTCTTCTTCTCGCTTCCATTCGTCCAAATCCAGAAGCGTTCCGCATTTACTGCAATAATTGAAATCACGGGACACATGGAAGTAATAGCCGTCTTCCCGGTCTTTCCGCAAATCCTTGTCATACGCTGAAAACAAATGCTTTCCGCATACCGGGCAATAGTAGCTGTTCAAATATCCCAGCTGCCCCGGTAATGTTGGGTATTCGCTCTTCTGTGCTTTCGGCTTTCTGGGTTTCCTTGTTGCCATGTGCTACACCTCCATTGCTGCTTTTTCAAGCTGCCTTTGCAGGTCTTCAAACTGCTGCTGCAAGCCTTTTGTATTTTTATATGTGCTGCACGTTTCGCATTCCGGTTCTTGCAAAAGAACTTGTCTGCACATTTCACACGTTTTTTGTTCTTCATTTAGGCTGTATACAATCAGTGCCATTCTGAAGCTGATACCCCAGAATTTTTTCAAGTCAATTCCGCTTATGTCCACCGGAACTGCTGCCCGGTTCACTTCTTCGTCTGTAATGCCATAGCGCTTTTTTAATGCTTCATACATCTGCTGCGCTGTCTGCTGTTCTCCACCTACGCCACGTTCTGCAAGGGCTTTTATTTTCACCAGCTTTTCAATGATTTTCTGTCTATCGTCCATCAGTCTTCTTCCTCCGGTTCTCCTATCAGTGCCCGTGGCGGCTGGTTGCCGTCCATGAAGCCTGCAAAGAAAGCAGCTTTTTTCAACATTCTGTTTTCTTCGTCTGTTCTTTCCCGTTCTTCTCCCTTATGCTCTTGATAGCAACGGGCGTTTTCGTCCGGGAATAGGTCGTTTTTGAACTTAAAGCCCGTCATAAATGCTTTCATTTCCCGTTTCAATTCCTCTTTGTAGAAACTGAAATACAGTGTGATTTCTGCTGCTTCAACCTCTGTGCAGTCGCAGCCACGCTTTTTTCTGCGGCTATAACTTCCGGTGTATCTGTGATAGCTGGCACTTCCTGTCACCATGAAGAAAATCTGCGTCAGCAGGTCTTCTTCTAAATCGTTCTTGTAGCTGAACCAGTGCAGCGTCACTTCGTCCAGTGTTATTTCTTCGTCTTCAATTTCGTATCTGGCTTTTAATTCCTCGTACATACGCATTGCGGTTTCTTTCTCTCCACCTACGCCACGTTCTGCAAGGGCTTTTATCTTTGCCAGCTTTGCTTTGATTTTGTCATGTTGTATCTGGTCCATGTTCTCACCTCATATACTGCCACGACTGCGGCGCCCTTTTAATTCCCAGTTCTTCCAGTGCCACTGCCCGTGGGTACTCTTTCACGTCTGCTACTTCCCAGCCGTAAACCTTGTTGCGGCTCCCTGCTGCATAATTGTGAATATCATGTGCAGGAACCTTGCTTTTCTTCTCTGCTTCTTCAAAGTTCTTGATTTGTAAAACCTCTGGGCAAATAAATTCACCCAGCACCCCGGCACCGCCTGTCACATATACCAGCACCCGGAACGGTGCTTTGCATTGTGGCTTTGTCTTCCGCAGTTCCAGAACCTTTTCACCCGCTGCCATTTTTTGCCACCATTTCTGGTGCAGTGATAATATGACCACTGGCATTTCTTCCAGTTCTGGTGGTTCCCATTGCTGCTTCATGCTCTTTTCCTCCTAAATCTTCAATACCTGTCCCGGATATATCAAATCCGGGTTCTTAATGCCGTTTTTGTGTGCCAGTGCATAGCAGGCGGCACCGTTTCCGTAAAACCTCTGTGCAATCTTCCAAAGGCTGTCACCTTTTTGCACTGTGTATTCTTTCCGGTCTGTCTGGTTTCTTCCTACAACCTCTGGCGGTTCCTCTGGTTTGTAGTAGAACGCTTCTGCTACTGACCCGCAATACTGGCACCGTTCGCCCAGCTTTACTTCTGCCCCGCAAAATTTACACTTCATGTGCTGTCCCTCACTGTTCAAATTCGCTTTTCAGTTCAATTCTGATATACAGAATGTGTTGCAGGTCTTCCACCCGGTATTGTGTGAATTGTTCAACTGGCACCTGCTCCGGCAGGCTGTCTGTTTTCTCCCAATCCCACATTTGTTCCGTGGCTCTGTATGTTTCCATGCCAAGCCCCATTTTCTTAATGCGTCGCTGCGGGTTCAATGTTCCATGCACTGCGTTTGCAGCATATCCACGGTATACAACCTGTCTGGCTGCGTTATATATCACCACTCTGTCACTGGGCGTCAGCTTGTCCATAATGTCGCCCAGTCTGATTTCATTTTCCATCACCATTCACCCCTCATTCTTCTTTCAATTCTTTCTTTCGCCTGCTGCACCTCTCTTGAATACTCTGTTTCTGTCAATCCTTTGTTCCATACGTGTTCATAAGCACCAGTAACACCGTAGTTGTAGGCTGTCAGCACTTCTGCTTCTGTGTCGAACCTCTCTTGCAGTTCTGCCAGATAATCTACGCCGACAAGCACGTTGAAATATGGGTTTTCCACATTATCAACATTCAGTCTGTGCATACGCTCTTTGTGCCACTTCGGTAATACCTGCATATATCCGGTTGACCCCTCTTTGCAGCTTGCGTCCCATCTGTACCCGCTTTCTATCTCGATAATTGCCAGCACCAGCGTATATTCAACGCCATACTGCTTGCAGATTATGTATGTGTACTGCTGCATACATTCCGGTAAATACCCGCCGTTGTCTGCGTAGTCCTCCGGCACTTCATAGCGTGTCCAGCCGTCCAGCGCTTCCCCGTCCCAGTCAAATGACATAAGGTTGAACGGGTACGCTTCCGCTTCTTCTGTGGTGCTTCCTGTCGGCTGTGTGGTCTGTACTGGTTCCGGTGTATTCTTCGGCAGTGTGCTTGCTGTTGGCTTTACTGCTGCGCCTACCACAGCCACGCACACAACAAATACCAGCACACCTGCTGCAATGTAATTTCCGTATGCCTTAATTGCTCTTTTTACCCTCTTACGCCTTAATATCCGGCGCAGCCTTGTTTTTCTTCCTGTTTCCACTTCGTTTTCCTCCTTGTCCTGCCTTTTTTGGCTCTTTTTTCCACATTTTCAAGTAAATATGCCACCCGGTCTGTTCATAAAAGACCGCTTCGCATGACACAATGTTGTAATTGCTATATATCTTTCTGAACTCTTCCAGCCCTGCGTCCGGTGACTTTGCCAGCTGTTCCACTTTTCTTTTGCTGTACTTAAAATCATTGCACTTTTCTTCCGGTGCGTTCAGATTTCGGCTGTACTTCCAGTGGTTCTGGTCACGCTGCTGTTTCTCCCCGCCGTCCTCTCTGGTTGTTTCCGGGCGGTCAAGGTTTCTGCTGCTGGAATAGCGTTTCTTTCCCTGCGGGTCCTTGACAATATACTTGCAAAGTCCCTCTATTCCGTTTTCATTCATTTGCAGTCTGTCTGCATTTACCCAGCCCAGCTGCTTTATGCTGGCTCTGTATTCTGGGTCGCTGGTCTTCTTCCAGTTGATACGGTCTTTTGTCCACATCATTTCCACGTCGTCACGGTCAAGTCCACCGTTCATGATTATGTGGTGATGTATACGCTTTAGGCACTGCCCGTCCTTGCTGTATTTGTATTCTGTGACAAGTATGTATTTCAAAGGGTCAAGCCCCAGTTTCTTTCTGCGGTATGCTATGCGCCGCAGGTAGTTTGTCACAATGTTTTCTGCTTCCTCTACCGTTCCCGGCAGGTTCTCTGCGCTATATGTGCAACTTGTATGCAGGTCCCCTATGTGGAAGTTGCCATTTCCCAACTGTACCAAATAGCGTTTAGCGTTCTTGTCGTTCAAGTCCTTTTGCTTTGGGGCATTGACTTTCCTTTTCTTGCCCCTCTTCCCTCTGGCTGCCTGCTCTGCTGCTTCTGTTCGTGGTATTATGTCCACCTCTCTATAATTGGCACAGTCTGTCTTCTTCTCTCTGATAAACACCACTGCACTTCCTTTTCTGTCTGATACCTTTTCAGCGTATAAGGGTACACCAGAAGTGGGGTGGTTCTATCCTCCATCAATCCTGTTTATTATCCATACAGCGTATATATAAATTTATATATTTCGTAGGAATGTTAATACCCCATACAAGCCCGTTTAGCAGGGATAAAACCCGCTATTTTCAAGGACTTTTCAGCCCTAAAATGTTTGACTTGTAACCGCCAATATGGTATAATAAACGTGTATTGAATTATTAACATATTGACTTTTGAAAAGCCTTTGATTTTGTGTTTCCGGCACAGCTTCAAAGGCTTTTTGCTTGCCATTTTTACAATGCTCTGTATAACTCTTTGCGGCTCTCACCGCACCAGATTTTCTGCCCATATTCCGTCTGTATGGTCACTATTCCGTCCCTAAATCTGTACCCAGCAATTATCTTGCCCCGGTGCCATTTACCGTCAAAATAGATTTCTGCTGGCTGTCCCTCGACGTATGGGAAATTATCTGCGCTCATTCGCTCTGCGCTCCTGCGTGTGCTTCCGCACCCGCTTTCAGTAAATCAGTTACCAGTTCCCAGTCTTCCAAGAACAAAGCGGAACGGAACGACACACTGCAGCGGACGAGAGAACGAGGGGCGCTCAAGTTCAGCGCACCAGCACCACCAAGGGAAGTGTCGAAGAAACCCGAACCCCGGATAGGCACGCTTTCTTCAAGTTCGCTGTCTGCCCAAAGTCCAGCTGTTTCATGCTTCCAGTCATGCGGTACAATTCCCAGCTTGTACGCAATTTCCGGCACTTCGTCCAGTTCTTCCAGCTGCAAGTCTGCCATGTGGCAGCCCTCCCAGTTTTCTTCGATTTCTTCCGCAACGGACATTACCACATCACCAGCACTGTTGCCGTACAGCTTCAACGGTCTGCCGTTCACCTCTGCAACGGTCCAGTCTGGCTTCTCTGTGTAGCCCTCAACTGCTGCGTCGTTGTTCGGCGTGTATTCCACAACGCCTTTGTGCAGACGCAAGCCCGTGACCCATTCCCAGAAATTACCGCAAAGACCAAACACGCCGTCTGCTGTTCCGTCATGGGACCATGTGAGGGGGTCGCACCCGGTCAGCGTGCGTCCGGCGCTGTCGTATCTCACGCCGCTTTCCTGCTCATTCTTTGAGTTGCTGCCGTAGTTTGTATTACCGCCGATTGTGTGCCCCAGTTCCTCTGCTTCATGCAGTAGATAGACAAACTCTGTATTTGTCATAAGGTGCCAGCCCTTGCCTTTTCTTCCGCAGGCTGCCGCCGCTTCATCATAACTGATAGTGTGTTTTGGCTGCTGGTAAGGTAAGGACGCCGGGACGCCCTTAATCATGGTGTTGGTGAACTGCGACACCAGAACCGCAGGAACAATCTTGTTTCTGATTTTGAACAGTTCCGGCACGTCCTCCGGCTCATGGGTCCCCGGCTCCATATAAAACATGGTCATGTAGTTTGGCAGTCCTGCACTGTCCATGACAATGACTGCTTTTTTCTTCACAAATTCTTTCATTTTGTGGCTTTCCTCCTTGTATCTGGTATGATTTTTATTTGAACAGCCTTGCTGCTATTCACTGCTATTGACTTTTGAAAAACCTTTGTTTCTGCTGCTGCCCGGCGCTCACGCTGACTGCTTTTCTTTCTTCTCCGGCTCTGGCTGTGTCACTGTCACGGTGACTTTCACGCCCTCCCGCTGGGATATAATCAGCGCCAGCGTTTCAAAAAAGCGCTGGGCATTGAATGTTCCTTGTACTTCCATTCCTGCGCCCTCCTTTATACGGACTGCGGCGCAATTTTCTGTGCCATGCCCTTTGCAAATCTTATGCCCTGCATGAACACCAGAAAGTCTTTCTTTTCCTGCGGTTCAAGTTCCCCCAGAAAAGCCATGACCTCTGTTGCTTCCTGCTGGTTTTCAGTTGCAATCATGGTTTCCATGTTTTTAACTTCTGTCATGGTCTGTTCCTCCTTTCATGCTGTGTGGTTTCGCAAGCGGTAAACGCTTCTGTTGTAGCGGTTACTGCTTGTTTAACTATATATTATAGCGGTTACTGCTATTTGTCAACCCTTTTTCCGTTTTTAATATTGACTTTTTTAGCGGTTACTGCTATTCTTTAAACATAAAAGAAAGGCGGTGAAGTCAAATGACTATCAATGAACGTGTGAAGCATTTTAGAAAAGATGTTTTGCACATCAGCCAGACTGAATTTGCAGTAAGTCTGGGAATGAAGCAAACTGGCGTCAGCTACATGGAACGGGACGGCTCAACCGTCACTGACCAGACAATCAAGGCAATCTGTCTTCTTTATAATGTGAATGAAGAATGGTTGCGCACTGGTTCTGGTGAAATGTATATACAGCCGGACACATTCAGCCTTGACGACTTCGTGAAGTCTAAAGGTGCCACGGGTCTTGAATTGGAAATCATAAAGACGTACTTTGAACTTGACCCAGAAATTAGAAGAACTGCCGTGGAATTTTTCAAACGCAGGCTTGTTGCTGCTGTTACTGCGGACCCTGCATTGTTAGTTCCAGACAATCCAGAAGATTTAGAAGCCCAGTGCCCGCCCGTTGACACTGGCAGTGTTTCCGGGACAGACGCCGGGTGATAACGCACCCAGCGTCCCCCGCTATTTACAAATTATAAGTTGCGTTGCTCCATTGAAATCTAAATTATAATAAATAGTGTTTATGCTGCTGTAATAGATTGCGTACACTCTGCAATCATACCAGTGTATATATTTTTTTATCATGTGTGACCACCTTTCCGGCGTGGCAAGGCTGGGCGCACTCACTATTATAATTTCTATGTTTTTGTGGATATTCGCAAGAAAGGTGGTTTTATATGGGTTTACGTTTCAGAAAAAGCGTGAAAATTGCCCCCGGCGTCCGTCTTAACATCAGCAAGAAAAGCGTTGGTATAAGTGCAGGCGTCAAGGGGTATCGTAAAAGTATAAACAGCAGCGGCAGGGTCACAACCAGCATAGGGGTTCCCGGCACTGGTGTTTCTTACGTTAAGACCGAGAATTTGAAAAGCAAAAAGAAAAAGACAGTCAGCAGCCGTGTTTCTTCCACTGCTGCCGCCGCCAGTTCCTCTGCTTCCTCTCCTGCTGCCGCTCCTGCTCCTGCTAAAGTTCAGAAAGCAGCTGCGCAGCCAAAAGAGAAGCCGCCAAAGACCACGGCAGTTTTGCAGGAAAGACCAGACGCCAGCTTTGTTGTGTTCGGCGTCGTTGCTCTGGCTGGTGCCGTGTTCCTCTTTGCTTCTTCTCATGTTATTTTTTCAGTTGTTGCCGCCCTGTTCGGTATCTTCTGTCTGTATAGCTTTATACACATAAAGCGACACCCGGAAGACCCACGATACATCACGGAAGAACAGCTGACACGCTGGGGGCAGCTGGTACACTCCGACGCAAATACCGTTTCCCAGCTGCAAAAAGCGTCCGTTCCTGTTCTGGTGGATTTAAAGAAGCGTGCTGCGTGGCATTATGAGCAGGTTTCTTCCGTTGGCTTCGGTCCAGACGTTTCATACTACGGTCAAGCCTTGATTGACGTACAAAATCAGATTGTTGCTTTATCTGAATTTGTCATGCTGCAAGGTGATAACCCTAAACAGGATTTAGAAAACTATTCTTCTTTTGTAAGTCAGAAAATAACAGCCTTTACAGACGACATTCTGAAAGACTAATAAAACAAAATGCCCCGGTCGTGCTGGGAACACTTCCGGGGCGTGCAAAGATATGTCATACCAGATACAACAATACCGTCTGCAATTTTGATTATATCACCAGCAGGCGGGAAATGAAAGGAAATGCAGGTGATACAATAGTGAAAAAGATTGATTTAAGCCCGGAACTTGTCCGGGTTGCTTTATATATAAGGGTTTCCGGGGAAGAACAGAAAATAAAAGGTCTGTCACTGGAAGCCCAGCAAGAACGACTGGAAGCATACGCAAGGGAACGTGGCTGGGTCATTGTTGGAATTTACATTGACGCTGCCAAGACCGCCAGAAAGAACATTCATAAAAGAACCGACTTTCAACGCATGATGGACAGTGTGAAGCGTGATGAAGTGAATATTCTGCTTTTCTGCCGCCTTGACCGCTGGTTTCGTTCCGTGGCAGATTATTATAAAATCATGGAAGTTCTGGAAGCGCACAACTGCGACTGGAAAACCACTGATGAAGAATATGACACCACAACCGCAAACGGGCGTCTGTATATTAACGTGAAGCTGTCCATTGCCCAGAATGAAGCGGACATTGACGGGGAACGAATAGACGTTGTATTTGACAGTAAGATTGCCCACGGCACCGTTGTTTCCGGCTCTGCTCCCTTTGGCTTCCGTGTTAATGAGGAAAAGCGGCTGGAAGTTGTGCCAGAAGACGCAGCCATTGTGCAAGACGCTTTCAACTACTTTGAAACTTCGATTTCCCAGCGTGCTACTGTCCGCTATATCCGGGAAACCTACGGCGTGAACTGGTGTGACGCCACTTTCCGGCGTATGCTGAAAGAAAAGCTGTATACTGGGGTGTATGACCGGGGCGGCAGGTTCAATGACCATTTCTGCCCGGCAATCATCAGCAAGCAGCAGTTTGACCGTGTGCAAGCGCTTCTGGAACGCAACGCACGTTCTGTTCCGTCTGGCAAGGTATATATTTTCACTTCCATTCTGACTTGCGCTGAATGTGGGCATAAACTGGTCGGGTACAAGTCAAGTGATTATTATTATTACCGCTGCAACCAGCATTTCCAGCGTGGGCGCTGCTCTCATAATCATTCAGCCCGTGAAGACGTCGTGGAAAAGTGGCTGTTTGAACATCTGGCAGAGGAACTGGAACGCTGCCAGCTGGAATGGGAAGTTGCCGCAGCCAAAAAGAAAGCGTCCGTTGCCCGCACTGATAAAGCAGCACTGAAACGGAAGCTGACCAAGTTAAAAGAATTATATGTGAATGACTTAATAGACATTGAGGACTACAAAAGGGACTATCAAATATATACTGCTGCACTTAAACAGATACCGGAACCCAGCATTGAACCGCCGCCAGACTTCGCAGCCGTCCGCAGGCTCCTTGATAATGATTTCAAAACAATTTATGAGAATTTGACCCGTGAAGAAAAACGCACGCTTTGGCGTTCTGTCATTAAAGAAATTAGAATTGATAATGACCAGAATATCACGGGTGTTGTTTTTGGGTAGTGTTGTACTAATGTGACACTACCCGTTGGCAGATCATACCCCTGATTATTGGTAAAATATAATCTAAGCTCATAGTCAGCCGCATCACCCGTTGTATTTACATAATATTCTAAATGTGGCATATTTCTGCTATCCCTCCAATAATGAGGACTTTGAACACTAGCGCCTGTACCTGTAATCGTAACATCACCTATGGAACTCCATTTTTGTTTATCCATAACATCATTACCAAAATTAACACATACATCCCAATATTCAAAGGCACTGCCACCCTCCTCTGTAAAATCAAATGTAACTTTATATTTTCCCGCTGGTAGCCAAGTATAAGGTCCATATATGGTTGTATTAGTTCCTATTGTTTCTATTTCTTCTTTATGTATAAGCATCTTAGATAACCAATTATCCGAAATAGTATAAGTTTTTTGAAGATTAACTCTTTTTTCATTATCCCTATAATAATAGGTTATACTATTGTTATACATATCAATCTCATCCGACTTATGTGTAAATCTATAATTATATGCATAACTATATGCAGTACCCGCCATAATAATAATTATTATTATAGTTACCAAAACCCCTAATAATTCTATATACTTTTTATTCTTAATTTTCTTTACTTCAATATTTTTTCCCAAATAAACTCCTCCTACTATTAATCATCAAAAGCACAAAAGCATATTAAGCCACAAGAATAGGTACCTACTTCTCTTCTTGTATTATTATATTTTCCTATATTGTAAGCTAATTCTTCAAGCCTAGTATTAGCCTCATCTCCATCTTCATTTATAGCAATGTAATAATAGCCTGTACACATAGAAAATGTTTCAGCATCCCTTGAAAAATATCTTGTGGTAATTGTCTTTAATGCATAAGGACACTCCTTATCAGCCCCCTGATTAACATCTTGACCTACCTGCCACCAATTACTCCCTGTATATGCATACATAGGTCCATTAGGTCCTTCTACCATAGGAAAATCATAACCACCAGAACTGTTATCATCCTTATTATCCTCCGCTGGTGGCTCTGGAGCATCCTCTTTTGGTTCCTCCGGTGTTGTATCCGGCTGTGCTGGCGTGTCATCTGGTTCAGTTGGTGTGTCTGATGTTTCATCCTTTGGTTCTTCTGGCGTGTCTGTTGTGTCATTCTTGGGTTCTTCTGGTGTTGTATCCGGCTGTGCTGGCGTATTGGATGTATCATTTTTCGGTTCTTCCGGCTTAACATTATCATTATCTGCTACATTACTTTCTGCCTTTGTAACCTCTTCCCTTGCAGCTTCTATAACAGACTCTTCTTTTTTAGCTGTTTCTATTTCCTGCTTTACATCATCTGAAGCTGATATATCAGAATTACTTTCTTCTTCTGTACTCTCACTTGCATCTGCCACTGTTGCGCCTGTTGCTATTTCTATCTTACTTCCATCCGCCTTTACAAGGGTTCCTGCATCCTTAACTGCTATATCACTTACATGAAGCTTTCCATTTATTGTTTTAGCTTTTCCTGTAAATGTAACTTTATTGCCTTGAGCATCTGCTACCTCTATAGTCGTATCCCCATTTTCACTTGCTACTGCCTTTCCTTCTAGTGTATATGTATTTCCATCCGCATCCGTATAATTAAATGTAACAAGTCCCGTCTTTGCGAGCTCTTTTGCTGCATTGCTGGCGGTTTCAGCACTCACTGTTACCGGCTGGACCTCTGTTTCATCATTATTTGCAGCCTTTTTTCCACAACCTGACGAAACAAGTATTGTTGCTATTACCGTTGTTATTAATGTTGCTTTGATTAAATTTTTCCTTCTCATATTCTTTCTCCTCTTAAATATAAATTTGTAGATTTCGAACCTCTTCCTGTTTTGCATAATAATTCCATAAAAACATTATCAATATTTAATAGCAGCTTGTTTTTAATAACAGTCTGGAATATAACCTGCATTTATAATTTCTATAATCTATAGATACAATTAGCAGAGTTGTTATTATTAATTATTTTTCCATATTTGCTTATTTATAGTTCAATGCATTAGACTATCAAGGCTGTTAATAATAAATACATCTGTTGCATATAAATCATTTCCCATAGCCTAATTAAATAGTTCTAAACCTTACCCACTGCTCTTGACAAATAACCAATTAAATCAATAGAACCATTAGTAATCACCTATAACCAGCTTCTTCTATAAATGTAAACTTCCCAGG
>ERZ780166.1207-NODE-1207-length-14827-cov-4.964257_pt1 | contig 14827 bp, 13 predicted proteins | sample MGYA00511366_ERZ780166 | MGnify/ENA primary metagenome ERZ780166 (study PRJEB29588, sample SAMEA2162231) | human gut metagenome | biome: human gut; feature: human-associated habitat; material: faeces | place: Denmark | collected 2008/2010 ...
CATACCTGTTCGATGAGTTTATTGATCTGATGGAGGGTAAAAAGTCATGCCGTTAAGAAGCGATATCAAGAAAGTACTGGTTATAGGCTCCGGCCCTATCGTTATCGGACAGGCTGCGGAGTTCGACTACGCAGGCACCCAGGCGTGCCGTGCGCTCAAGCAGGAGGGACTGGAAGTAGTCCTCATCAATTCCAACCCGGCTACTATCATGACGGACAAGCACATGGCGGACAAGATCTACATCGAGCCGCTGACTCTTGACGTCGTAAAGAGAGTAATCGAGATCGAGAAGCCGGACAGCGTGCTGTCAAACCTCGGCGGTCAGACCGGGCTTACGCTCTCCATGGAACTTGCCGAGTGCGGATTCCTGGCGGAGCACGGCGTAAAGCTGCTCGGCTCCAATCCCGAAACCATTCACAAGGCGGAGGACAGACAGGCGTTCAAGGACACCATGGAGAAGATAGGTCAGCCCTGCATTCCCTCCAAGGTCGTTGAAACAGTCGAGGACGCAATGGACTTTGCCGAGGTTATCCACTATCCGGTAATCGTAAGACCTGCGTTCACCCTGGGCGGCACCGGCGGCGGTATCGCGCAGACTCCCGAGGAACTCCACGAGATCGCCACCAACGGACTGCGTCTTTCTCCTATCACTCAGATCCTGGTCGAGAAGTGCATCTCCGGCTGGAAGGAGATCGAGTTTGAGGTAATGCGCGACAGCAAGGGCAACGTTATCACCGTCTGCTCCATGGAGAACTTCGACCCGGTCGGCGTACACACCGGCGACTCCATCGTCGTTGCTCCCTGTGTGACCCTCGCCGATAAGGAATATCAGATGCTGCGTACCGCGGCTATCAATATCATTCAGGAACTCAAGGTGGAGGGCGGCTGCAACTGTCAGTTTGCGCTCAAGCCCGACAGCTTCGACTACGCCGTTATCGAGGTAAATCCGAGAGTTTCCCGTTCCTCTGCGCTGGCTTCCAAGGCGACCGGTTATCCTATCGCAAAGGTTGCTGCGAGAATCGCGGTTGGCTACACTCTCGACGAAATCGTAAACCAGGTAACCGGCAAGACCTACGCATGCTTCGAGCCTGCGCTTGACTACCTGGTAGTAAAGTTCCCGAAGTGGCCGTTCGATAAGTTCGTTTACGCGAAAAAGACCCTCGGCACCCAGATGAAGGCTACCGGAGAGATCATGGCTATCGCGCCCAGCTTCGAGGCTGGCATGATGAAGGCAGTCCGCTCCATCGAGCTTGGAATGGACACCATGACCAAGGAGGATTTCGTAAAGCTCACCGATGAGGAGATCATGAAGAAGCTGGAGGACATCGACGTTGACCGTTCCTTCTGCGTATTCGAAGCGCTCAAGCGCGGCATTTCCATCGACGTTATCCACAACATCACCAAGATAGACAAGTGGTTCATCAGCAAGCTGAATAACCTCGTACAGCTGGAGAAGTGGCTGGCTGAGGGCGAGCTGACCCAGGAAAAGTACGACATGGCGAAGAAGTACTGCTACCTCGACAGCACCATCGAGCGCATTTCCGCTCAGAAGATAAAGGAGCGCCGCCTTGCAGTATACAAGATGGTAGATACCTGCGCGGCTGAGTTCTCCGCAAGCACTCCGTACTTCTACAATACGTTCGACCGCGAGAATGAAGCGGCTGAGTTCATCGAGCAGCACCCTACCGATAAGAAGAAGGTAATTGTATTCGGTTCCGGTCCTATCAGAATCGGTCAGGGTATCGAGTTCGACTACTGCTCCGTTCACTGCGTATGGACGCTGAAGGAAGAGGGCTGCGAGGCAATCATCTGCAATAACAACCCCGAAACTGTTTCCACCGACTTCGACACCGGCGACAGACTGTACTTTGATCCGCTGACAAAGGAGGACGTTGAAGCCCTCATCGCCACAGAGAAGCCCTACGGCGTTGTAGTTCAGTTCGGCGGACAGACTGCGATAAAGCTGATAAAGCACCTCACCGCGCTGGGCGTGCGTATTCTGGGTACTTCCGCTGCGGACGTTGACGCGGCAGAGGACAGAGAGCTGTTCGACGAACTGCTTGAGAAGTGCAATATCCCCCGTCCTAAGGGAAGCACAGTGTTCACCACCGAAGAAGCGCTCAGGGCAGCCAACGAGCTTGGATATCCGGTACTGCTCCGTCCGTCCTACGTTCTTGGCGGTCAGAATATGATAATCGCACACTGCGACAGCGACGTCACCGAGTACATGACGATAATCACCAGCCACAAGCTGGAGAACCCCGTGCTCATCGACAAGTACATGATGGGTACTGAAGTTGAGGTAGACGCCATCTGCGACGGCGAGGACTTCCTTATTCCAGGTATCATGGAGCATATCGAGCGCGCAGGTATCCACTCCGGCGACTCAATCTCCATCTATCCTGCGCAGACTCTTTCCGAGCACATCAAGCGCGTTATCATCGACTACACCGAAAAGCTTGCGAAGGCGCTGCATGTAGTCGGTCTGGTGAATATCCAGTACGTTGTGTACGACCACGAGGTATTCGTAATCGAAGTAAATCCGCGTTCTTCCAGAACCGTACCGTATATCAGTAAGGTTACGGGCGTGAACATGGTGGATATCGCGACCAAGATAATCCTCGGCGCAAAGCTCAAGGACATGGGCTACAAGAGCGGTCTGTATCCTGTTGGCGACTACATCGCCGTCAAGGTGCCGGTATTCAGCTTTGAGAAGCTGAACGACGTTGATAACCAGCTCGGTCCGGAGATGAAGTCCACCGGCGAATGCCTTGGTATTGCAAGGACTTTCAGCGAGGCGCTGCTCAAGGGACTTATCGCGGCAGGCTACAAGCTGTACCACGAGGGCGGCGTGCTCATCTCTGTCAAGGACGGCGACAAGCACGAGATAATCGAGATCGCAAGCCGCTTCGAGGCTCTGGGATTCAAGATCTACGCCACCAGCGGAACCGCTTCCGTGCTGAACAGAAACATGATCGCGGCAAGCCACGCCTACAGAATAGGAAAGGGCGATCCGGACGTTATCCAGCTGCTGGAGAGCGGAAAGATACAGTACGTTATCTCCACCTCCGAGACCGGCAGACAGCCGTCCCGCGACAGCGTAAAGATGCGCCGCAAGGCTGTGGAGCGCTCCATCGCGTGCCTTACTGCGATAGACACCGCGAACGCGCTGCTTGACTGCCTTGAAATGCACAAGACCATCAACGATGTTGAGCTTGTTGACATTACAAAGATCTGAGTCTATTCACAACAAATGTTCGGGCGGGCATTGCTCGCCCCTACAGTGTTATTTACAGCATTTATTACCCCCTGCGAAAGGAAAATCAAATGAAGATCGGCAAATACCCGGTAAAGCACAGCTACAGGATCCCCCGGCTGATAACCGACGTTTTCTCGGTTGGACTGGCGGTTTTTATCCTCTCCGTGGAATACATGTTCATGACGGTTTACGAGGATAATCTGCGCCAGAACATCGGCGACAACATCGAAAAGCTGGCGCTGTCTGACCCGACCATCGGCTGGAAGCACTGGGTCACCATGATATTCCCGGCGGCGGTGCTGGCGGTGTTCGCGGCGTACCTGATACTGGTGCTGAAGAGCCACAGTTTCCGCAGCCTGAACATCACCAAGCGGAACGCGCAGAAGGTCCGGGATATCTATGCGCTGTGCGTGTCCCTGTGCAAGATCCCGGCGCTTATGTTCATCAGCGAGATGATGATGATAACCCATAACAAAATGCTGATGTCCGATGAAAGCTGGTTCACCGTGCAGCTGGTGCTTGACCTGGCTATAATCGTGCTGCTGATCTGTTATTTCCGCCGGCTGCTGATAAGGATAACCCAGCCCACGGAACAGGCTGACGAAAATGCCGTGCATGTAAGGGCAGTGGTGAAGGAGGAAACTCCCGAGGAGCCTGCGCCCGAAAAAACCAACGATACCGAAAGGAGCTAAAATGAGCTACTACTGCGACAGGTACCCGATAATCGAGAAAAAGACCCTCTCCCGGGACACCTATTCCATCACGATACTTGCACCGGAGGCTGCAAAGGCCGCTCACACCGGTCAGTTCGCAAACATCACCGCGCCGGGATTCACCCTGCGCCGCCCCATTTCCATCTGCGAATTCAGCCGTTCCAAGGGCACAATCCGCTTTGTGTTTGAGGTAAGGGGCAAGGGGACCGAGGCTATTTCAAGGCTCAATCCCGGGGACAACCTGGACGTGCTCGGCCCTCTCGGCAACGGATTCAAGATCCCTGACAGCGCCCGTAAGGTGGTATTGGTTGGCGGCGGTATCGGAGTCCCTCCGCTGCTCGGGATTGCCAAGAAGCTCGGCGACCGCGCAACGGCTATCCTGGGATTCCGGGATTACAGCCGCATAATTCTCGCGGACGAATTCGAGAAATACGGCGCGAACACTGCGATATGCACCGACGACGGCTCCGTTGGCTACAACGGAATGGTCACATCTCCGCTGGAGAGCACCCTGAAGAATTCCGGCGCCGACCTGGTGTGCGCATGCGGCCCTATGCCCATGCTGAATGCGGTTGCAAGGGTGTGCGCTGACAACAACGTGCCCTGTAAGGTTTCCATGGAGCAGAGAATGGGCTGCGGCGTGGGAGCGTGCGTGGTATGTTCCTGCCTGACTGTACGCAACGGTCAGGAGCATTACGCGAGGGTATGCAAGGACGGCCCCGTATTCGACGCAAAGGAGGTAAAGTTCAATGGCTGATCTTTCCGTTAAAATCGCCGGGGTGGAATTCCCGAACCCGGTCATCGCCGCTTCAGGCACCTATGGCAACGGCGAGTGCTTCACCGACCTATATCCGCTCTCCAGACTTGGCGGAGTTTCCTGCAAGGGAATGACCATCGAGCCTAAGATGGGCAATATTCCTCCGAGAATAGCTGAAACTCCCTCCGGCATACTGAATTCCGTGGGACTCCAGAACATCGGCGTGCATGGCTTCATCGAGTATTACCTCCCCACCCTCAAGGAGGAGGGCAACGTGATCATCGCCAACGTAGCCGGCGCAGTCATCGACGACTACATCGCCGCAGCGGAAGCGCTTGATTCCACCGATGTTGACATGATCGAGCTGAATATATCCTGCCCGAATGTCAAGGCTGGCGGCGCGACCTGGGGAGTTACCTGCGAGGGTGCTTCCTCCGTCACAAAGGCGGTAAGGGCAGCCACCAACAAGCCTCTGATAGTCAAGTTGACCCCGAACGTCACCAACATCACTGAGATAGCGAAGGCGGTCGAAGCCGAGGGCGCGGACAGCATTTCGCTGATCAATACGCTGCTTGGAATGCGCATTGATATCCGCAGCAGACGCCCGATACTCCACAACAACGTGGGCGGACTTTCCGGTCCGGCGATATTCCCGGTTGCGGTACGCATGGTATGGCAGTGCTACAACGCAGTCAAGATACCGATAATCGGCATGGGCGGAATCTCCACCTGGGAGGACGCGGTTGAGATGATGCTTGCCGGCGCTTCCGCAGTTCAGATGGGCACCGCGATATTCACCGACCCGTGGTCGCCGATAAAGGTAATAGAGGGTCTGAACGACTACATGGACAAGAACGGCATAAAGGATCTCTCGGAGATAGTCGGTCAGGTAAAGCCCTGGTGATCTTATGCCGGGAACGATCTGCGTAAATCGCAGTAATATAAGATTGACAGGAGATATCTGATGAAGATAATGGCAGTAGACTACGGTGACAGCCGCACAGGGCTCGCGATGTGCGATAAGAGCGAGATCCTGGCTTCTCCGCTGTACACGATAAACATGAAGGATTTCGACCGCTGCGTCGAGATGGTCGCGCAGGCGGCGCAGGAGAACAAGGCGGAGCGTATCGTAGTCGGGAATCCGATAAACATGAACGGCACGGAGGGTCCGCGCTCCGAGAAGTGCAGGCTGTTTGCGGACAGGCTCCGGGAGCTTGTCGGCGTTGACGTTGTGATGTGGGACGAGCGTTCCTCCACCGTCACGGCTATCGGCTTCATGAACGACGTGAACAAACGCGGAAAGAAGCGTAAGGAAGTGCTGGATTCCGCTGCGGCGGCGGTTATCCTGGACGGCTACCTCGCCTGGCGCAAAAATCACCCCGACGCGGACTGATAAATGGGTGAAAATGCTTGACATTCCGGCGTATTAGGGGTAAAATATAATAGGGTGCAGTGTTTGTTCCTGCACCCTTTTTTCATTCGAAATTCTAAACCGAAAGGAAACCATAGATATGAGCAATTTCCAGACAGCAAGGATATTCAGCGACAACATGGTGCTTCAGTTCAGCAAACCGCTGAGCGTGTTCGGCACCGGCACTGACGGCACTGTTGTGACAGTCAGCATTACCGGCGAGGAAGCCGCGCAGACCTCCACAGTCGTAAAGAACGGCAGGTGGCTTGCAATGCTCCCTCCGCAGCCTGCGCAGGACTGCGTTGAGCTTACCGTGACTGACGGCGCTGACACAGTTAAGTTCAGCAATGTAGCTGTCGGAGCTGTATGGCTCGCCGGCGGTCAGAGCAATATGGAGCTGGAACTCCAGAACTGCAATACCGGCAAGGAAAGCCTTGAAAACGACGATACTCCGAACGTGCGCTTCTACTACACGATGAAGAAATCCATCGCGGACGAGAGCTTCTTTGAGAGCGAAAAGCAGATGGGCTGGAACGATTTCTCCAACAAGGAGAGCGCCAGGTGCTGGAGCGCGGTGGGATACTACTTCGCAAAGGAACTGTCCGAGAAGCTCAACATGACGGTCGGAATCATCGGCTGCAACTGGGGAGGGACTTCCGCCAGCGCGTGGCTCAGGCGTGAATACGCGGACGGCGAAACGGCGATATACTTCGATGAGTACGACAAGGCGATAGAGGGAAAATCCGAGCAGCAGCTTCGCCAGGATTACCTGGATTACCAGGCGTACCACGCTGAATGGGAGCGCAAGAGCGCGGAATACTATAACAACACCCCGAACCCCACCTGGGACGGCTGTCTGGAATACTGCGGCGAGAATAAGTACCCCGGTCCGGCTTCTCCGCTGAATCCCATGTCCCCGGGAGTGCTCCACAAGAGCATGGTAGAGCGTATCGCCCCCTACACCATGACCGGAGTTATCTGGTACCAGGGAGAGAGCGATGACCACCGTCCGGATATGTACTATAAGCTGCTCAACCAGATGATACGCTGCTGGCGCGACGACTGGAACGACGAGCTGTTCTTCGTTATCGGTCAGCTGCCCATGCATCGCTGGGAGGCAGACCAGGACATCAAGCACTGGTGTAAGATACGCGAGGCGCAGGCAAAGACCACCCGCGAAACCGCAGGAACCGCGCTGGCAGTTCTTATCGACTGCGGCGAGTTCAGCGAGATCCACCCGAAGGACAAAAAGACCCCGGGACATCGCTTCTGCCTTGCGGCGCTGAACGGCTGCTATCAGGTGCAGTTCGTTGACGCCGAGGACGGCATGGAAGAGGGCGGATATTCTACCTTCAATCCGGAGGCGTATGAAGTCTGCTGGAATTCCGACAGCGTTGACGTGTTCGTGTCCACCGGGCTTTGCCTGGAGGTAAAGGACGACGCAGAGCAGATAAGCGGTTTCGAGTTGATGGATATTGACGGCGAGTGGCACAGCGCAGCGGCAGTGCTTTCCGACAAGGAACTGTGGAATGCCGGCGAGGGCACCGAGATACTCCATGTCACCGGAGTTGAATACCCCTGCGGCGTGCGCTACCTCTGGACGAACTACACCGAGGATATTCCGCTGAGGGACGGCGAGAACGAAGTTCCCATGCCGCCGTTCATCTTCACGAAGCCCGGTTATCAGGGCTGATAAAGGAGCTGTTTTTCATGGAAAAGGAAAAGATAGACAGAATAAACCACCTTGCGAGAAAGCACCGTGAACACGGACTCACCGACGAGGAAAAGGCTGAGCAGGAAGCGCTCCGCAACGAGTACCGCGAGGGATTCAAGAAGGGTCTTGCCCAGCACCTGGACAATGTTTACTACAAAATGCCGGACGGCAGCCTTGTAAAGGCGGTCAAGGGCGAGGTCAAAATACCCGGAGTGAACACGGAGGGAAAGAAATGATAGCATTAGTTACCGGCGCCAGCTCCGGAATAGGCAGGGATATCGCGCGCTCCCTGGCAAAACACGGCATAAATGTGATAATCACCGCACGCCGCCGCGACCGCTTACAGGAACTCAAAGCGGAGCTTACCGAGAAGTACGGCGTAAAGGTCAAGATAATCGCCGCCGATCTTTCGGATACCGCCCAGTGTGTGGAATTACACCGGCGTGTAAGAAAATACAACATCGACATTTTCGTCAACAACGCAGGATTCGGAGTTTTCGGCGAATTTACCGACACCGATCTTGACCGCGAACTTGACGAGCTTGATGTGAATATCCGGGCGTTCCACATTCTGTTCAAGCTGTTCCTACAGGATTTCCGGAAGCGCGACTACGGCTTCATTCTGAACACCGCAAGCAGCGCCGGATTTTTCCCGGGACCTTGCTTCTCCTCCTACTACGCAAGCAAGGCGTATGTGGTAAGAATGACCCAGGCTGTCCACGAGGAATTACGCGCGGACCACAGCCATGTTTCGCTGTCAATGCTGTGCCCGGGTCCTGTACAGACCGAGTTCATGGACAAGGCAAGAGTGAATTTCTCCGTGCCTCCTCAGTCCAGTGAATATGTGGCGGAATACGCTGTGCGCGAGATGTTTGCAGGAAAGCTGACCATAGTTCCGTCCAATCTCCTCAAGGCAGGGATAGTGTTCGGAAAGGTCGTACCGGACTGCGTCCTCGCATTCTTCGCGCGGCAGATACAGAGCAGACGGGAGCGGCTGTGATATGGCGTCAGTAACGGAAGTAACGGTGCGCTACGCCGAAACCGACCGCATGGGAGTAACTCACCATGCGGTATATCCGATCTGGTTCGAGATGGCGCGCACGGATTATATCAGAAACGCGGCGATGAGCTACGCCGAGATGGAGCGGCAGGGTGTGATGATTCCCGTCACCGGGATCTCATGCAGATACCGCCTGCCCACCGGCTATGACGACACCCTGGTGATAACCACGAAGATCACGCGGTTTTCCCCGGCACGGGTGGAGTTCAGCTACACCGCGGTGTTAAAGGGCGAAACGGATATCCGCTGTGAGGGTACCAGCGCACACGCGTTCGTGGATTCGCAGAAATTCCGCCCGCTCAACCTGAAGAAGGCAATGCCTGAGCTTTACGCAAGGCTGGAAGAGGAAGCGGCTAAGGATATGGCACTCTGAGGAGGGTTCAGTTATGCTCAAACAGCTGATATCAGCGGTTCTTGGCGCGGTCACGATGATGACATCGCTGCCGGACAGCATTCCGGTGCAGAGCGGATTCTACCACACAATGGGCAGGAATATAATCTCGCCTGACGGGAAAAAGACCACGCTTTACGGCATGGGATTCGGCAACGATGTGTGGTGCAGCTCGCTTTCCGAAGTGGGGCTCCATCATAATGAGGACAGCTTCCGGGAGATGAAGGATCTGGGATTCAACTCCGTTCGGTTCCTGCTGAATTACCGCTGGTTTGAGGACGATGACAAGCCGTATACCTACAAGCAGGAGGGCTTTGACTACATTGACCAGAGCATAGCCTGGGCGAAGAAATACGGCATAGGTCTGGTGCTGAACATGCACTACCCCCAGGGAGGGTACCAGTCCCAGGGGAAGGGCACAGCGCTGTGGACAGACCCGGAGAACCAGAAACGGCTTGTTTCCCTCTGGGGCGAGATCGCGCGGCATTACGCGGACGAACCTGCAATAATCGGCTACGGTATAGTCAACGAGCCGATAGTCCCGAGAGTGGGGAATATTTCTGTGTCCGTTGCGCAGTGCCAGTCGCTTGTTCAGCGCTGTACCGACGCGATACGCAAAACGGACGGGAATCACATGATCTTTGCCGAGCGCGTGTGCGCCTGGCAGGACGCCGCGACCGGCGTAACCAGCTGGACCGACTTTGACGCCAATGATATGTGGTATCTTATAGATGACCCGAATGTCGTTTACGAGGCGCATTACTATGAGCCGTTCGTATTTACGCATCAGTCAGCCGGCGATGATGTGTCCTATCCGGACGGACCGTATATTTCCACGATGCTCAGCTACTGGGTGGACTGCATTTCAGCTGAGAGCAGGGGCAGCGGCGATAATTACGTTGAGAGCGATTATTTCGAGCGCACGGACGAATACAACATGTTCGCGCCAGTGGTGCATACATGGCAGCTTGGAAGCGGCGTTGCACAGTTTGACGACCTCACCGTCACAGAATATTCTCCTGACGGAAGCAGCCGGATAATTTACTACAACGGTTTTTCGCAGTCCGATGAAACCGGAAGCGCATGGAGCAGCGACGGCTCCGGAAGCTGCACGGCGTCCGGCGGACTCTTTACAGTTACCGGGGCAAATTCCGATTATGCGGTGACGTTCCGGCGGTTTGAGCTGAAAGAGGGCTGCAGATATAAGGTGAGCGGTCATGTGGACGCTTCCCTGGCAAATGGCGCAAGGGCAGAGATCCGCGCTGATTTTATGCTGGCTGATAAGGTCTACAGCAGCGGCAGTGATTACGTTTCTGATAATCTTTCACAGCTGATGGAGTTCAGCAGGAAAAACAATGTCCCCGTGTTTCTGGGAGAGTTCGGCGCAGACTTCGAGTGCTTCAAATCGGACAGGGGCGGAGAGCGCTGGGTCGGCGATGTGCTGGATTATTGCATTTCCAACGGACTTTCGTGCAGCTATCACTCATATCATGAGTCTATGTTCGGGCTTTACCCCGAAAACACTACCAACTACCCATCACATCGTAACGAGCTGCTGGCGCAGGTATTCAAGAGCCGGCTTGCAGAAAACGGGACTGAACTGGAGAATAAATGAAGCGATTTATAATACTTGGCGGCGTAATACTTCTGGGAGCGGCTTCAGTGCTGATGTACACGCTGTTTCCGCCCAGCCAGCAGGATATAATGGCATCCACGGAGCCTGACGGTGAGATCACTCTCAACGAAAAGGAGAACGAGCCTTCCGGGAAGATCAGCTTTTCGCTGCCTTCCGGGTTTTATGCGGAGAATATTTCAGTGGAACTCTCCACGGATTCAGGGGATATCTACTTTACCACGGACGGCTCCGACCCGTCGGCGGAATCCGGCACGCTGTATTCCGCACCGATAGAGATCAACGCCTCCACCGAGGTCACCGCATCGACGATAAAGGCAGTCGTGGTGGACGGCGACGGCAATCCCGGCGAGATATTCACCACCAGCTACGTTACCGGGCAGGACGTCGATGAGCGCTTCGGGGACAATACGCTGGTATTCGTGCTGAGCACGGACCCCTATAATCTGTACGATTATGAGTACGGTATTGCGGTGCCCGGAAAGGTGTACGACGACTATGTAAAGGAACACCCGGGCGAGGAGATCCCCTACAATGCCCCGGGCAACTACTACATGACCGGCGCAGAGTGGGAGCGCCCGATATATGTTGAGGTGTTTGAGCGCGATGGAAACAAGGTCATCGACCAGGCGGCAGGCGTAAGGCTTTCCGGAGGTTATTCCAGAGTGCCTGATCAGAAATCACTGCGGCTCATCGCAAGGAAGAAATACGACCCGGACAACGGCAAATTCAAGTATGCGTTCTTTAATGGCGCGGAAACCGCCGATGGAGTCCCGGTGGCGGAATACGACCGCATAGTGCTGCGCAACGGCGCAAACGACCGTGAATTCGCCGGGGTGCGCGACGAGCTTTCGCAGAAGCTGGCGCAGGATTACGGCTACCCGGTGACCCAGCACTGCACTCCAGCGGCGGTGTTTCTCAACGGGGAATACTATGGATTTTCCTGGGTGCATGAGAACTACAACGAGGATTACCTCGCCACCTACTTCGGCGGAAACAAGGAGAACTACGAGATAATCAGCAACACCGAGGACGCCGACGAGGGCAGCGAGCGCGCTCTAGCGGACTACGCAAAGGTGCTGGAATACTACGACAGGGACCTCACGGACGACAAGACCTTCGCGGAGTTCTGCGAGCTGGTGGATATCGACAATCTCATGCAGTACTACTGCATGGAGGTGTTCATCGCAAACAAGGACTGGCCCGGAAACAACTACAAGGCATTCCGCTACTATCCGGACGAGGGCGAGGACGCCAGCGGATTCCGCGACGGTAAGTGGAGGTTCATGTTCTTCGACGCGGAGTATGCCTGGAGCCTTTACGGCGACCGCCCGAACCAGAACACGCTGCGCGACCTGCTGGACGGAAATCACATGAGCGGCGAAAGCAAGGCTCTTATCGCATTGCTGAAACGCGACGACATGAAGCAGAAATTCGCGGCGGTCATGTCTGACCTGACGGCATACGCTTTCGAGGAAAACCACATCAACGAAACCCTGGACGAGCTGTTCGAGATGAGCGACAATGAGCAGTTCTACGCACTGGATCACGGGATAACGTCAACTTGGGCAAATCAGGGGACTTTTGCCGACAGCCGACAGCAGATAAGGGATTTCGCGGCAGTCCGTAAGAAGTCGGTGTTCACCAACATGTACAAGCTTTTCGAGTGGGAGAGCGATGAATACAACATATCCGTCACATGCTCCCAGGGCGCGGTGACGAAGCTGAATTCCCAGACCAAAAAGGGCAGGGGAAGTCTGTGGGGAACCTATAACAATGCGGTGAGCGTTCCGCTTTCCGTCAGTATGGCGGACGGCTGGGAGTTCCTGCGCTGGGAGGTGAACGGTGTGGAATACGCCGTCCCGGAACTGACCGTGACCTCTGCAATGGCGGACGACAGCGGCAGGGTATCGGTGAAGCTCATCACACAGCGCCGGGAGTCAACCGGGCAGCCGGTTCAGATAAAGACCATCTGCACAAAATCCAAGGCAGGGTACATAGTGCTTTATAATCCGAACAGCGAAGCGGTTTCCACCGCGGGGCTGTATCTCACGGATAAGCCCGACAAGCTCCAGCGGTGGGCTGTCCCGGCGGAGAGTATTCCGGCAGGAGGTACGCTGCTCATCGTTACCGACAACAATACTACGCAGCAGGCGCTGCACCAGCTCCAGGCAAATTTCAGCCTGAAAAAGGGCGAAACGCTGATACTTTCCGACAGCAGCGGGAATATCCTGGGCAGCGTTGATGTGCCGGAACTTGGCTCCGGGTTCGTGTATTCTCTCCAGGATTATGGCGAATACCGCGTGGTGTCTGAATAGTGAAAGGACAGTAACATGGACGAGAAAAAGCGCGCACGAATGATGAAAGTCTTTCGCGTCATCGCACTGATATTGGCAGTGATCATGGTGCTGGGAGTAATCTTCCAGGGCTTCCTGTATTAAAAAAGTCAGCAAGAAAGGAATAACATGGGATTATTTTACAACAATAATGTTGCAGGCTCCGGCGTATCAAAGCATAAGCAGAAAAAACCGTTCTTCCGCTTCTGGGAGATATTTATGAACAAGTTCTGGGTATTTATCCAGATAAACTTCATCTACCTGCTGTTCTGCATTCCGGTGGTGACATTCGGACCGGCGACAGCGGCTATGACCACGCTTATGCGTAACATCTACCTGGAAAGACCCCAGTTCATCTTCCACGACTTCTGGAAAGCGTTCAAGAAGAATTTCTGGCAGTCCATCGGTATCGGTATATTCGACGTGTGGTGTATCTGTATCGGCGTGTTCAGCTTCCTGTTTTTCAGCTCCAACATGGATAACACGGATCAGCCCTACTGGCTGTACTACGCGCTGGTGATGGCGGTGGAGATAGTGGTTCTGATGATGAACTTCTACATCTTCCCACAGATAGTTGCGCTGAACCTTAAAATGCCGCAGATACTCAAGAATTCACTGATCCTTGCCTTTGTCAACATCAAGGGGAATCTCATCACGCTGGCGTTCTATCTCATCTGGCTGGCTCTGTTCGGGATATTCCTTATTCCCATGCTGATAATGCTGCCGATACTGCCGCTGGCGTGGTTGTCGTTCCTGACGGTGTTCAACTGTTATCCGGCGATACAGAAGTACATCATCAACCCGTTCTATGAGCAGCAGGGACTGCGTAATCCCGAGCTGCCCGAGGAGGACGACGATGATGACGAGGAGGTCATTTTTGAGGACCGCGGAGGAGAGGAAGCGCCTATGGTAATCAAGAAGCAGGACAAGGGCGGAAAGGTCATAAAGTGATATGAGTAAGAAGAAAAATCCACAGACGGCGAAGAAGTCGCAGACGTCAAAGCGTTCCGGAAAAAAGCACGATGAGTTCTTCTTTTTTGTCCCGGATCAGGGCGAGGGATTCGCAAAGGGCGTGGTTATCGCGCTGAAGGTGCTCATGCTTATTGTAACCACGATATGCTGCCTGGTGTTCGGAATATTCGGCCCGGTGGTAATATGGACTTCCGGCAGCTTCATCGAGAGCGTTTCGGGTAACCCTGGCGTTGTATCCTGGCTGGTATCTTCATGCATTTACATCGTGGGTACATTTGTGATCATGCTTGGGCATTCAAAGATCGCGGCTGCAATAGATATCGCTGCGATGATAGGCTCCCTGGTGACGTATTACCTGTTCGTTACCTGTGCCGCAAATCCCGACATCACAGTCGGACCCACCCAGCTGTACATGCCGAGTATTTCACTTACCGTGATGGCTATAGTTATCGCGCTGCTGATCAATCTGCCCAAGTGGCTGGATAAGCAGGCAGTCAAGGACAGAGAGAAAGCTCCGTCGATTCTTGCTGACGACGATGACGACAAATAATAAAACGGGCTGCACCTAAGGGGTGCAGCCC
>ERZ780166.1224-NODE-1224-length-14609-cov-7.070290_pt1 | contig 14609 bp, 14 predicted proteins | sample MGYA00511366_ERZ780166 | MGnify/ENA primary metagenome ERZ780166 (study PRJEB29588, sample SAMEA2162231) | human gut metagenome | biome: human gut; feature: human-associated habitat; material: faeces | place: Denmark | collected 2008/2010 ...
GTGCATGGGCGGATAGTTCGTACCGGGCTTTGCCTTGGCGAGGTCGAACACCTTGCCGTCCAAAGCCGCGCAGCACTCGCAGGTGCGGCTGTCGAGGGTAGCTACGAACCTGTAGCGCTCTATCCCGGCTTCGCCGTACGCCTTTGCCTGCGCAGCGTTCGCGACGTACGCGCTCTCTGTCCGGACGATTCTCCGGGCGCAGAACGCGTTAACTCCGAACTGCTCTTGGAATATCATTACAGTACTACTATGACAATGATGGTCAGGTTGATCCTAAAATCAATGAAATGTTTTCTATACTCTATACTCCTGAGCTGAAAGAGAGAATCCCGGATCTAGCCAATTGTGTAGATGTGGTTCTGGAATTGTCATATGATTATCATTACGAAAAATCAAGCATAAAATGTGTACGTGATTTTTCTCAAGAAGAGTACTTTCGGCACCGCTTAAAGTCGATAGATCTCTGTGATGTAAGGAATTACTGTATATCAGAAGATAATACTATAAAAATGAAAATTGGCACAAAAGCAAGCGTGTTGTACGAAGTCTTACCCAAAACTATTCAGGCAGACGACCTTGATCTTATTGTTGAGGATCATGAAATAATTGACGCCAGCTTTTGGATAGAATCATTCCCAGATAGAATTCTTCAGATTGATATAAATGGCAAAAAGCCCGGAACGACAACTTTATATGTCAAGGCAAAATACGGCTCGGTTACAAGTGGTGCTATTACTGTGACCGTTGAATAACAATAAAATTATGAGTGGAGGTTTGAAAAATGGTGTGCAATGAAAAAGTAAAGCAATATAACAGTCTGGTTGATGATATAAATGGTTGCTCCAACGAAAACGAATGTGGCATGACACTTTGCAAAGACTGCAAAGAAGTAAATCTCTGGACATACTGGGAGGGTGGTCGTGACAGGCTTGACGCAGATATCCTGGTGGTTGGTCAGGATTGGGGACATATCGAAAACCCAGGAAAAGTATCTGATGTGCTGAAGGAGGTTGGTGACGCGACCGGCGGTTTCGGATATAATAATATGATTGACGATCCTGGTAAAGCCACTAACGAAACGCTGTTTAAATTATGCAGTATAATTACGGGAAATCAGGACATAGAGAACGACTACTACAAATTAGGCAGAAAGTGCAATAATGTTTTCTTTACCAACTACGTTTGCTGTTACAGAAAAGGAAATACCAGCGGTAAATTTAACAGTACCTGGGCAAAAAACTGCAAATTTTATTTTCAAAGGCTGGTTAAAATAATTGAGCCAAAGGTCATAATATGTCTTGGCAGGAAAACTTTTGACTGCGTATCGGAAGCCGCTGGATTACCGCGAAGCCGCGGAGCGTATAATGAAGTTATTTGTAATGGAGCAGTCACAATGACATTTGGTGATGTGTGTTCAAAGGTCTACCCAATGGCTCATCCTGGATTAATGGGAACGCTCAACAGGTGTCCTACAAATGACAAAAACCCAAAACGAGGTTTTGAGCTTCAATGCGAGGATTGGAGCAAAATCAAATTGACTTAGCTAGTGGATAATTCGAAATCAATGCTGACACTGATTAGTTTATAGGGTAAAATCGGTATCGTTATATAATATAAAAAAGCACTCACAAACGTGAGTGCTTTAACTTTACCTACAAGGTTGTAGGTTTCAATGGTCGAGATGATACGTATCAGAATAAGCTCTCTACCTCTTTGCCTATTATGTATTGTATCATGAAACAATCAATCTGTCAATACATAACACATAGTACCATTACTATAGAAAACCGACAGATACTTTAATACCTGTCGGTTTCATTTATATTTTTCTATTGATTACCCATGAATGAGGCTTGTATCTGCCACTTGAGTCTTTCGGCTTTCTCATGCAATTTCCAGGGTCAGGACGACCAGAAGTTGCAGAGCGCATTTGAGTTGCGCCACAATAGGAACACTTGTATTCTATTCTAGTGTACTTTTTTCCATGTGCGATTACCTCTTTAGTCACCCCAACCGCTACGTTCATTCCATGGTGGCTGATACCTATCAATCCATTCTGCTTCGGTATCGCGACATTCCTGCCTAGATTGTAGAACAACCCATGCTACAGATATTTCGTCACGATGTTCATAGATTTTTTGTGCCGATGGATAATGTGCTGTTGTTCCGTTGTAGTACTGAACAAAGCGTTTTCTTATTCCATCTTCAGCTTTTCCAACATATTTCAAAGAGCCATTCAAAAAAATCTTGTAGCAGCCCATTGAATTAGGCGCTGACTTTGTTGCTACTTTTAATGAGGTCCCGGATGAAAAAGCTGATAAGAAATCAAATAAGCCCATACGGATTCCTTTCTCAAAGTAGATCTCTGCGTTCCATTTCTTCTTCACAAAGTCTTCTAGTAACAGAATTTTCGGCATGTGAAGCAGCATGTCTAAGCTGTGCATCGCTGAGCTTTTTTATGTACCTGCGCTGGTCATCAATCGCCTGCGATTCAAGGTTCTGAATACCTGCTACTGCACCGTTGAGAGCCTTACCTAAAAAGTCCTTAAATCCCATGAAATATTACCCCTTTCAATATAAAAATGAGAATAACACAAATTCTGGAAGCCAGAAACAAATGTTTTCCATAACTGATTATATCACAAACATGACTATTTGTCAAGATATATAAACTATATCAAATTAAATAATCTTTCGAAAGTATAGCCGCCCATGATATACTATATAATAGAAAGAATGGGGTGAAACGTTATGCAGGGAGATACATTAGGCACAAGGATAAAGCAGTTACGCAAGGGCAGACAGCTTACACAGGCTCAGCTTGCAAAGGAATTGTACCTGAGTGAAAGCTATGTCGCATATATTGAAACAGACCAGCGCAATCCCAGCATGGACGTTGTAGCCAGAATAGCGGACTATTTCCATGTATCAGCCGATTATCTTATCAACGGTGATTCACAGGAACCCTATGAGCGGTACATGAAAAAATGGTCTGATATAATCAAGGGACATTCACAGAAAGATATTGATACTGCGCTGAATATAGTACAGGCTTTTTTCAATAGCATTGATAGTGATTCAGAGCATTAACACTCAAAACAGTGTGTATCTCTCATAATTCCATACAAGAAGAGCATATCAATCTTTTGAAATAACATAGAATGAGGAGTCGACCTTCTTGAATAAATTAACAGCCTTATTAAAACATAATTATATTGTCTATAACTCTATTGATGAAATTAAAAATGTTATTGATGAATGCAACGTGGTAATATCAGGGAAAGGCGGATATATCAAGCTTACGATAGGTGGAGATAAAGAAGATAATGTTCTCTACGATATATTCTGTGACATTCTAAATCTGTTTTTCATTTGCTATGGTAGCTTTCCAATAATACAGAGCATTGAATTGAATTCTAGACATATTGATGTATCTAATCTCATTGGAAAGTATACAACTGATGGTGAATGGTTTAAAACCAACTATGTAATACATGAAATCAACGGCTATATAGTCAACCAAGATACGGTGAATTTGCTTAGGCAAAAAATAAGCAAAATTCCACTTTCTTCATTTGAATATGTATTATCTGAAGATTATAAACACGTTCTCATTCCTCACAAATTATCTTTGCTTTTATACTCGGTTCAGGGACTAGTAAATGATGAAAATGCCAAAGAAAGCACTAAATTTCGTTCCTTTATAAATGCGGTCTGCCAAAGACTTTATAATGTAGATAAAATAGAAAAATGTGAAACAGTTGATTATATTCTCCAAAAAGAAATAACATATAAAAATTCAAAACTTTTTACCCAAACATTGGTTGATACCAGAGACTGGTATTCGCACTTCTATTACTCACCTGATGATAAAGAAGTATTGCAAAAAGGCAATGATATGATGCCGTATCTTTTTATAGTTAGCTATATGCTAAGAGTATATATCCTGAAAACGGTCGGTGTAAAAGTTCCAGACAGCACAATAGCCTATTATCTTAAACAGGTACAAGACTGGACAGCGGTATATGTCAGAAAGGATAAAAGCACAAAATTATTAACAAGTCTGTATTCATTTGATGAATAACAAAAATTCTCCTAACGCTTACAAAGACGTTAGGAGATTTCTCATTCAGAGATAAAATAGTAAGTATGCCGATTAGATTTGACTTCAAAGTTGGTAATACGCTTAAACTGGCATTCCCGAACCGCCTGTTTGAACTTACGACCAAGCGCACGCCTTTCAGCATTGGATTTGTTATTCCAAATACCCACAGGGAAAAACTCTTTGAGTTCATGAAGCTGATTTTTGGAGAGATTTCGCATAAAGCTGTATATTAAACGTTTGTCACTATTTGACATGGAATCACACCTTTCTTAAATGGAATTACGCCATAAAAATCTACGGCGTATCTGTATTTAATAAATTGTTATTAACTGTACCGTAAAACAGTATCAAAAAAGATTACAAGTATATATTATCTCCTAAATAGCATAAGGAGGTAAACCCGCATGATTACTGAAACAACAGCCATGCAGACCACAGCCATTTACAGCGATGACAAAACACATCGCTACCTGCTCCGCAAGGAATGGAACAGCGAAAATAAGTCAGCGGAAATCATAATGCTCTATCCTAGTTCCGCTGATACAGTCACGGTAGACCATACAACTATGTTCGTACTGCGTAATCTGGAACGCCTGAACTATGGAAGTGTGAATATCGTAAATCTGTTCTCCAGCATGAGCGGAAAGCACAGCACGTCAGATATTGACGAGGATAATCTGGGCTATATACAGCAGTACGCTGATAGTTCAGATATCATCATCTTTGCAACAGGCACAGGTGGTGATGGAAATAAAGCAGTGCTGACTATGCAGAAGAAAGTCCTGGATATGCTCGAACCCTATGCCAGCAAGCTGTACTGTATCGCAGACCAGAAAGGCAGGAAATTCTATCACCCTCTGTGTCCTGCGGTCAGATACTGGACATTGGCTACATTCGATTACAAGGAACTGAAAGCATATCAGGAAGAAAAGGCAAAGCCAAAAGAAATAGCGCCTGTAAAGCCTGATGAAGATACATCAGTTCCTGAAACCATTGTAGATATTCCAGTAGAAGAATCAACCCCTGAGAAACCAAAACGCAGAAAGAAGAATACGAAAACAACGTCCTGATGAAACATTCAGGGCGTTTTTCTATTGAAAGGACATTTATGCTGTACCAATTCAGAACCAAAGCAGAAGCATTGACATTAGCAGACCGAATAGCCTAAATCTATGTTCCCAAAGGAGGTGAGAATATGGTAGGATGGTACATAGCAGGGGTAGTCGCAGGACTGGCAGTAGCAGTAACAGTTGACTGCATAGTGAATAATACGGAGGTGAGAGCATGATACTCGCATTAGCGGCGGCAACAGCAACCATAGCGACCACAGTTGAAGCATTAGCGGCAGGTGTCACCACCGCAGTTGCTATCTATGGAATTGCTAAGACAGGCAAAAAACCGAAATAACTGGAAGAAAGAACAGGATTCCACCTGTTCTTTTTTTATCTAAAATTCACGGACAACAGAACACAGCCCCATTTCCCCCGGATATCCGCCGGAAAACGCTGTCCGTGGGTAAACGGACAAAACGGAAACCAAAAAGAAAAGCAAAAACGTGATTATCAACAATATCTAATCTATTGCAATAAATAAACATAGTAAATATGCACAACAAAATCACAACTGCGAATTAGATGAAAATGGAAATTTTTAAGCATGAAAAATGACCACCGCCGGGTCGATGGGCAAAGACTTCTTTCCGAGTTGATTTTTATATAGCCCAAAAACGCTCGTTTTTGCTCCCAGGAATATTATTACAAATCAATCTGCAAGATACCTCAATTTTACGCTCTTTCGATTTGACAAAAGCCAGGATGTGCGGTATACTGTAATCACACTTCAAATTTACGAAGTGAATAAAAAGAATAGGAGGGCTACTTTTATGAACACAAAGTATGCCACCGCACCTGATGAGAACGGTACGTCGTACTTCGGTACTGTAAACCCGAAGAACAACAAAATCGTTCCTGTCGGTAAAAATATCACCGTAACTAACAAGTTCGTTGATATTGACACAGGCGATGTGGAGTTCACGCTGGAATATGTCAACCTCAATGCTCCGCCAACGCCTGTTACGACCAACGGAAAGCAGCTGATAGATGACCTGAACCGTAAAGGCTATCTAGTCGGCAAGAATACCTCTGACATAGTGACTGATTATGTCAGGGAGCAGCTTGACGACTTACAGCCTATAAACGTCTATCGTAACCTCGGCTGGAGGCTGAAAGATGGTAAACTGCAATTCCGTGGTCACACGCTGTTGACAGCTGACAATGCAACAGCAGGAAACTATGTCGGCGATTACGACATAGCGCCCAGAGGTACAAAGGAAGAGCTTATCGCAGATATGCAGAAATGTATACTGGGTAATCCATACCTCGAACTCAGCATGATTCTGGGGCTGTCCTCTTGCGTAGTAGGCTATCTTGGCTGTTTTTCAACGGTAGAAACCTTAGTGGCTAACATCTATGGACGTTCTACCACAGGCAAGACCACCTGCTCGAACCTGGCAGTAAGTATGTGCTGTAACCCGTCGCCAGGAGAGGGAAAGCAATCGCTGTCCAACACATGGTACGGCACCGAAAACGGATTGTTTGCTACGATGGCACAGAACTGTGGCTTCACGATTCTGTTTGATGAGATAGGCATGAAGGACAAAGACCTTGATGTTGTGAATTTCATCTACGGAATATGTTCTGGTAAGCCCAAAGCAAGAGCGAGAAAATCCGGAAGCCTGGCAATGCGAAGGTCGTGGAACACCACGTTCATCTCTACCGGAGAGCATTCCATTTTCACCGACAGCAAACCGCCGGATGGAATGAACGTAAGGGTTCTGAACTTTGGCAATATGCAATGGACGAAAAGCCCAGAGCAATGCCGGGAGATAGAGCGTTTCACGCAAAAACACTGCGGACTTCCCGTAATGCTTCTTGCTGAATATATGCTCACTCTGGATAGTCTGGATGTTCGGAATCGCTGCCAGAAGCTCATTGACAACTTAATAACGGAAATGGATACGAAGAAAGACTACAAAGACCGTATTGCCAAGATTATCGCAAGACTGATGCTTACAGGCGAGTTATTCAGCGAGTGCTGTCAGGTTCAATTCAATATTGAATCCCTGAAGAAGATACTACTTGATGTGGTGAAAAAAAGTACTCCTGAATCAGAGTCGATAAGAGCATTCACAGATATTATACAGATGGTTCAAAAAAACAAGGCTAAGTTCCGAATCGGAAAAGCAGAAAAGATGTGTTCTTCTTCCTCTGAAGGTATCAGTTACTATGGAATTATAAGAACTAGTTTAAGTGAACATTTGTGTAATACAATCGCCTTTACAAGTGAAGAAAAATTCTACATACTCAGTAGTGTGTTTGACGAATGGATGAGCAAACTTGGATACCACAACAAGGAGAATATTCTTCGTGAGTGGCGTGATGTATACAAAGTGCTTATTACAAAGGATAATACTCGGCTATATACAAAGGTTCGCATTTCAGACGGTAGCTTACCCCAAAAGTGTGTAGGAATAAAAGTAAGACTAAATGCTGAGCAAGAACATCGAATGAGCCAAGAAGAATGCAAGTTGGCTATCGGGTCACGTATTTTTAATGAAATTACTAATAAAATTATAGACAATGTTGATGAACATTACCGTGATAAATGCCAAGCTCTTTTGGAGAGAGAATTAATTTCTAATCCTCAGTATATTTATAAAAACTATTTAACTGTATATTTTGACTGTGAGAAATTTGCTAATTCGATAATAGAGTCAAAAAGCTTAAGTGATAAGCTTAAATATATAGAAGAATGGATAAAAGATGTGGAAAAATCCCAAGACACAGAAGAAAGTATAGATGATGTAATAGAGCAAGCTCATATTGACAAACAGTGATAATTTATGATAAATCTAACTATAACAAAGTCTGAACTTAAAGAGAGAAATTACCTCTCAGCTAAAATTATTAAGCCTGAAAATAAAACTGAAAATCCAGCCGATGACCGAACATCATTGGAATATGCGGCTGAGATACTACTTAATTTAATCGAAAAAGAAACCGATACGGAATAACACAAGCAGCCAAGTCCTGACAGACTTGGCTGCATTGATATGCAAAGGAGAACAAAATGACAAATATCACAAAGGGTACTGTAATTATTGACAGTCAAGAAACACTCAGAGAAGCAGGAATCGAGCCTGAAGCATTCAACTACCTCATGAAGAAGCTGAAACTCAAAGTAGAGTACGTCGAAACACCTGACTGCCCCAGAGATGTCGATGATATACTCAAAAGCTACGACAAGCTGATAAAGAAGCTATAAAAAATCAAGAGGGATAAGCCGCTCAGCTTATCCCTTATCTGTATATAGAAAGGAAAAAGATGTCAGAAAGCACTCTGAAAAAAGCTGTATTCTATGGCAGATACAGTTCTCATTTACAGCATGAAACCTCAATAGAAGCACAGCGGGATATCGTCACAAGGTATGCGCTCAATAACGGCTATGAAATCATCTCTGAATATATCGACCGTGCAAAATCAGGAACTACAACTGCAAGACGTGACAAATTCAACCAGATGATACTGGACAGCAGGAACGGAGAATTTCAGTATGTCATTACAAGCAAAATCGACAGATTCGCAAGGAACGTAAAGGATTTTTACATCAGCGAAAACAAACTGGACGAGAACGGCGTAAAGTACATATCTGCTACGGAGTATTACGATGATAGTACAATGTCAGGTATCATAATTAAGGCTCTCGGAGTAGCGGCGGCAGATGGCTACAGTAAGAACCTCGCTAACGAACTCGTCAAGGGCAAGATGGTGAACGCCAAGAGAGCCAAGCACAACGGCGGCATTGCTCCCCTGGGCTATGATGTAGAACTATCCACCGGAACGCTGAAAATAAACGAGGAAGAAGCAAAGGCTGTCCGGCTGATATTCGATATGTACGTCAGCGGCAACAGCTACGGTTATATATGCCATAAGCTGAACGAACTGGGATATACAACGAAGAAACAGAGAAAATTCGGAAAAAACTCCCTGTATGACATTCTCCATAATGAGAAGTACATGGGCGTATATGTATTCAACAAGCGTGCCGGAAAGAAAAACAGCCATGCCAGAAAGTCGGATAACGAGATAGTCCGCATAGATAACGGCGTCCCCGCTATTATCTCTAAGGAAGTATTCGACAAGGCGGCAAAGCTCATGGAGTACAATAAACGTAACTCCGGCGCTAATACAGCCAAGCATAATTATATGCTGAGCGGATTAGTCAGGTGCGGTCACTGCGGCTGTATGATGAGCGGCTGTGCAAAGAAGAACGGAAAAGGCATAGTGACCCATGTGTACCGCTGTGGACATAAGCCGGGAGAGAAATGCGAAAACCATGAGATAAACAGCGATAAACTGGACGAATTCGTCATTACTATGGTGAAGAAATACCTGCTCTGTAAGGATAATATTCCGGTACTGCTGAATATTCTCCGGGAACTCAGCGCAAAGCGTATTACAGGTATCAGCGATGATATCGGTGAGTACGCTCGCAGGCTGAAGGACATCAAAACCAAGCAGGAAAACCTGCTGAATGCCCTGGAAACAGGCGGTCAGATAGAGTCAGTAATCGACAGGCTGAAAAAACTGGAACAGGATAAAAGTACAGTAGAAAGCAAAATCAGCGAACTGGAACAGAAGAAATCCGTATCAGTCACGGAAGAACAACTGAACAAGGCGCTGAATATTCTCCCGGCATTCATCATGTCAGGGAGAACCCCGGAATGTCGGCTATTCATAAGGAACATAGTCGAACAGGTAATTGTGAGCAAGGACAATGCGGCTGTCACTCTGAGAGTGACAGCCGTTTCCTGTATGCGTAATCGCAAAAACCGTAAACATATATTATCCTCTGGGATAGACCCTAAAATATATCAGGAGGATAAACACCATGAAAGAAAACAAGAATGCCGTGCTGTATGCAAGATTCAGCTCAGATATGCAGCATGAAACATCAATCGAAGCGCAGGAAGAAGCTATCCGCAGGTATGCCAGGGAGAACGGATATGCCATCATTGCGGAGTACATAGACCGTGCGAAATCAGCTACTACAACGGCAAAGCGTGACAGATTCAATCAGATGATAGAGGACAGCAAGGACGGCGGATTCAGTGTCGTAATAGTCCATAAGTACGATAGATTTGCAAGGAACAGGCTGGATAGTACGGTAGCTAAAGCAATACTGGATAAGAACGGAGTACGGGTAATATCAGTACTAGAACCAACTGACGACACACCAGAGGGCGAACTGATGGAGGGTATGTTTGAATTACTGGCACAATATTATAGCAGTAATCTCGGCAGAGAGGTCATGAAAGGATTCAAGGTAAGAGCGAAGAAATGTCTGCACAACGGCGGTATTGCTCCTCTGGGGTATGATGTAGACCCGGATTCAAAGAAACTCATCGTCAATGAGAATGAAGCCATAATCGTCCGTAAGATATTCGATATGTACACGTCAGGCTACGGATATAATACTATAATAGCACATCTGAATGAATGCGGATATGTGACCAAATATGGCAACGAATTCGCAAAGAACTCGCTGTACAGTATACTCCGCAACAAGAAATATGCCGGGTATTACGTCTACAATCAATGGGACGGAAAGCACAATCGTCACAGAGCCAAACCGGAAGATGAAGTAATATGTATCCCTGACGGAGTACCTGCAATAATCAGCGAGGAAATCTACGACAAAGCCGCTGAGATAATGGCAAAGCATAAGCTGTCACCGGGAGCAAATACAGCGAAAACTACATATCTGCTAAGCGGAATGATACGGTGCGGTCACTGCGGTGCTATCATGACTGGAAACAGGCGCATGAACGGAAAGGGCTATACATACTGCTCCTATCGCTGTCAGCATAAGCAGTCAACGGAATGTGCCAACAAGGAAATCCGGCATGATAGGATTGAAGAATATGTATTACAGGTGCTGGAACAGAACATATTCAACGAGGACTATATTCCGGATATCATAGCTGAAATCAAGGAACAGGCAGTACAGCACAATACAAGCGTGATAAAGGAATTAGCAGACCTGACTATGAAACTGGAACGCATAAAGACACGCCGCAAGAACATTCTGAATGCAATAGCTGACGGAATTGCAGAGGACGACTGTAAAGAAATATTATCTCAGCTCAAAGCCGATGAATATTCATGTATCAAACGTCAGAAAGCGCTCAGCACCACAGAAACTGATATAGATATATCCACCGCAGAACTGACCGAACGCATAAGCGAGCTATCCATATACATCTATGAAAGAAATATAGCTGAATGCAAAAAATTCATAGGTCAGTATGTGAAAAGCGTGGTAGTCTACGACACAAAGGTAGAGGTAACGGTCACGATACCATCTGAATTATTATGCGGCTGTGAATACTCATTGACCCGAAGCGTGGGAAGAAAATTCCTGCCTATGCCGCGATAACCTCTACTATTCTGACACCCATGCTGACACCCATACTCTCATATATACTCCAGGGAAAACACGAACAAGCATTCATTTAACATCTATAAGAGATAGAGCAGGATACAAACGAAAATCCCTCTCAGAAAGCATTCCAAGAGGGATTCTGTATCTCTACCAACACATAGGTAGAGAGCGTGATGGTCGAGATGACAGGATTCGAACCTGCGACCTCTGCGTCCCGAACGCAGCGCTCTACCAAACTGAGCCACATCTCGATAGTTGGAATCGACCATTCTTAATCGACTAATATATTATAGCACGGCAGCTGCTTTTTGTCAAGGGGTTTTAGAAAAAAATCTGAATTTCCGGAACGATGTGGTGCTTATTGACAATTAAAGCGATGTAGTGGTATAATAGGAGCATAACAGACGAAACGCAGGATAAACAGGATCCCAAGAAAGAGGTGCCGAAATGATAAGGATCTTTATGACCGGAGATAACCACATTGGATTGAAATACGCCAGCCACGAAAATGCCGGAATTCTGGCTGAGTCCAGGATCAACGCCTTCGCCGGAATGGTGGAGGAAGCGAATTCCGAGAAGTGCGACCTTTTCGTGATCACCGGCGATCTGTTTGAGAACACATACAACATTCCGAAAAAGACGGTCGCGGCGGTCGTGGAACTGCTCGCAGGATTCCACGGGACTGTGGCGGTACTCCCCGGCAACCACGACTACTACGACAAGGACGCAAAGCTCTGGCAGGATTTCCGGAGCCTCATCTTAACGCAGGATAATATCATGATGCTGACGGAATACCGCCCGTATGACCTGACGATCGGCAGCGCGGAGGTCACCCTCTACCCTGCCCTCTGCACCTCCCTGCACTCCGCGCCTGGTCAGAATAATCTTGGCTGGATAAAGGAAGCGAACATCGTCCCCGACAGCAGATTCCGCATAGGAATAGCCCACGGCGCAGTCGAGGGCGAAACCATAGACAGCGAGGGACAGTACTTCATGATGAAGCGCGCCGAGCTTGAAAGTATCCCCGTTGACGCGTGGCTTATCGGGCATACTCACGTTCCGTTTCCGAAAAATCTCACCGATGAATACACTCCCTGCGACAGAATACTCAATTCCGGGACTCATGTCCAGACGGATGTTTCCTGCAACACTGAGGGATTATGCTTTATTGTCGAGATAAGCGATGACAAGAAAATACATGCCAGGAAGTTCAACTCCGGCAGCCTGCGGTTCTACCGCCGGGGAATAGTGCTCTCCGCTGGGAAAATGGAGGAAATACTCGACCGGGAATTATCCGGAATTGGCGATAATAGCGTGGTGGATCTTGTGCTTTCCGGCGCGGTAAGTTTCGAGGAATACAGGAACAGGCACGATATCATCGAAAAACGGCTGTCCCGATTTGTCGAGGGTACTTACAGCGACAGCGCACTCAGCGAGCTTATTTCCCCGGAACTCATCAGCGCGGAATTCCCGGAAACCTCTTTCTCCTCCGGACTTCTCACCGCGCTGCTGGACGACCCGAAGGAAGCGCAGCTGACCTATGAAATGCTGAAATCTCTCAGGGAGGGAAAATAATATGAAGATAAAAAATATATCCTGCACGCAGTTCGCCGGCGTACGCGACAGGAATATCACGTTCAACGACGGGATAAACGTGGTATTCGGCAAGAACGAGAGCGGAAAGAGCACCCTGGTTGACCTCATCTCGCGCACGCTGTTCCAGAATGCGCGTATTGACGGCAGAAGCGATAAGGAATTCCTGGAGCTGTATTTTCCCTGCAAGCGCAGGGGCAGTTCCATCACAGGCGACTTCGCGGACGGAAAGATAACGTTTGAGGACGAAACCGGAACCTACACCCTTTCCAAGGAGTGGAGCAAGGAACCGCGCTGCACGCTATCCACACCGGACGGAACTCTCCGGGATCAGAAATCCATCAGCGCGGAGCTGAAAAGGATCATCGTTTACGGCGAGGGAGTGTATTCCGACATGCTGCTCTCTTCCCAGCGGAATACCGACAGCTCCCTGCAAACGTTGCTTGACGCGTCCAGAAAGACCGAAGCAAAGCAGGAGATTTCCGACGCTGTATCCCAGGCATTTGCAGAAAGCGACGGTATTTCCATCGACGCCATCGGGCAGGCAATAGAAGCGAAGATAGCCGGAATCGCCGGAAAGCACTGGGACGCCGAACGCAGCCAGCCTGCGCGGAAATCCGGACGGTGGGCGACCGGGCTTGGCGATATCCTCAAGGCGTACTACGCGCTGGAGGACGCCCGGGAAGCACTCGACCGTATCGCCCAGGCACAGGCGGACGTTGACCGCACCTCCGCCGACTTCGCCGAAAAGGATTCCGCACTGCGCACCGCCGAAGGATCCTTCGAGAGATTCAGCCGCTATGCCGGAATGCTCGCGCTCCAGAATGAGCGCCGCAAGAATACCGACCGCCTTGAAAATGAGCTGAAAAAGCTCCGGGAGATACTCACGGTATGGCCTGAAATCACCTCCGGTCTTGACCGGGCGCGTTCGCTGCTGGCTGAAAAAAACGGGCGCGAAACGCTGGACAAATACGCAGCGGCAAAGAAGCTGCACGACGAAATGGAAAGGCTCCGGGGAGAATACTCCGGCGTCCCCTGCCCCACCGACGATGAGATATCCCGGGTAAAATCCGCGCAGCGCACCGTGACATCCCTCGAAAACAAGCTATGCGGAATGAATCTCAGCGCGGCAGTGAAAATGCTGGGTGGGAACTCCCTGGAGGTGACCTCGGTCAGAACCGGCGAAAAGCTTGACATCACCGGCGAACGGTTCGCGCTGACGGAAGCCGTGAATATCAGGATCCCCGGTGTAATGGAAATGCAGCTGTCCCCGGCGGACGTTGACATCGGCGAGGTAAGCGCCAGAATAGCCGCACAGCAGGAAATGATCCACGAAATATTCGAAAGGTATTCCGTCAGCGACATTGCAGGTCTGGAGCAGCTTGCAAAGAAAATCGCCGCCGCAAGA
>ERZ780166.1231-NODE-1231-length-14576-cov-5.090421_pt1 | contig 14576 bp, 10 predicted proteins | sample MGYA00511366_ERZ780166 | MGnify/ENA primary metagenome ERZ780166 (study PRJEB29588, sample SAMEA2162231) | human gut metagenome | biome: human gut; feature: human-associated habitat; material: faeces | place: Denmark | collected 2008/2010 ...
CGATGCGGCTGCGCTCCTCCAGTCCCGGGATAACTGCCTGGATATCCGCCCTGGCGCCGTCCTCACGGAAAAGTCGGTTCTCGATCACAACGCCGTCCCCGTCCACCTCCTGGGTTTCCGCCAGGACGTAGCCCCTGCCCCCGGACATGATCCTGGAAGCGAAAGCGCCGCCGGTGATCTCACGGGAATTCCACGCAGTAGGTACGAAGCAGTCCGCAGTCACAAAGTCAACTCTCACATTGCCATCGTAGTAGACGCGGATTACTCCGCCGCCCAGAGCGAACGCCCTCTCCAGGAATCCCGGGAAGCGCTCCGTGAAGCGGCTTTCTCTCAGCACACGCTCTACGAACTTTCTGGTGTCATCATCGGAATAGCACATCGCGGTGCCCTCGGTGAAGCACAGCCTGGAAAGCTCGCCACACAGCGCCTTTGCCGCTCCAAGGGAAGCCAGCTTACGGGTACCGCCCTGTATTCCTCCCTTACGGGTGTACCTCCAGTCGCCGCCGCCGTTATAGATGTCCTCCCATCTCTGGATATCAGCGTAGTACCCGGTAAGGCTCACCCCGGGATTCCGGCTGCCAGTCCGTAGCAGCCAGTCCTTAACGCCCAATTCACATTCCTCCTTATCAGATTCTGTCGGAAGTTCCCGGATTATTACCCGTTTCCCTTCCGCACCTAAATAATACCCCCTGAATTACTGCAATTTACTGCAAGAGTGAAAACGCCCGGGATTGACAATTGTGAAAAAAAGGTGTATAGTATATATTGTAAATAAAGAAAAGACTGATCGGAAAGTTCCGTAAAAAAGGAGTATTCTGTGAATATAATCATAGTCGGCTGCGGCAAGGTCGGACAAGCGCTTGCGGAGCAGCTCAATGAAGAAGGAAATAATATAACGGTGATTGACCTGGTGGCAAAGAAGGTCAATGAAATATCCAGCCAGTTTGATGTTATGGGCGTAGTCGGGAATGGAGCCACCCATCTTATCCAGCAGGAAGCCGGGATAAGCAAGGCAGATCTGCTGATAGCGGTGACCGGCTCCGACGAACTGAATCTGCTTTGCTGTCTTATTGCTAAGAAAGCAGGTAACTGCCAGACGATTGCCCGGGTGAGAAGTCCGCAGTATTACACCGAAGCCCCGTTCCTGAAGGACGAATTAGGACTCGCCATGGTAATAAACCCCGAACAGGCAGCGGCAAACGAGATAGCGCGCGTATTGCGCTTCCCGTCTGCGATAAAGATAGACAGCTTCGGCAGAGGCAGGGTGGAACTGCTTAAATTCCGCTTGCCGGAGGGGAGCCCTCTTGTGGGCTGCGCCGCCAAGGAGATAGCCACCAAGCTTCACTGCGATGTGCTGGTGTGCACCGTGGAGCGCGGCGACGAGGTCCATATTCCGAAGGGCGATTTCGTGTTTGAGGAGAAGGACGTTATCTCCATAGTTGCCGCCACGCGCAAGGCGGCGGATTTCTTCAAGCGTATCAAGTACAAGACAAACTCCGTCAAGGACGTCATGATAGTCGGCGGCGGCGAGATCGGGCACTACCTCTGCGAACAGCTGACCCGTTCCGGAATGTCGGTAAAGCTTATCGAAAAGGACCCCAGACGCTGCGAGGAACTCTGCGAGCTGCTGAACGACGTGACGATAATCAACGGCGACGCCAGCGACCAGAACATACTCCTGGAAGCCGGCCTGGAAAATACCGGCGCGTTCGTAGCGCTGACGAACCTGGACGAAGAGAACATACTGCTCTCACTTTTCGCGAAGAGCGCCGGGAACTGCAAGCTCGTAACAAAAATAAACCGTATCGACTTCGGCGGCGTAATAAACCATCTTGATCTCGATACGATAATCTATCCCAAGAACATAACCTCTGACAATATCGTGCGTTATGTCCGCGCAATGAGGAGCTCCATCGGCAGCAACATGGAAACCCTCTACAACATAATCAAGGGCAAGGTCGAAGCCGCAGAGTTCATCATAAAGGAGCAGTCACCGGTAGTCGATGTTCCGCTGATGGAACTTGCGCTCAAACCCAACGTTCTCGTTGCAGCAATACTCCGGGACAAGAAAGTGCTCATACCGCGCGGTCATGACAGCCTGCAGATAGGCGACGCCGTGATAATCGTATCCAGCCGCCTTGCGCTGCACGATATCACCGATATTCTCAAGTAACAGGAGCCGGTCATGAACTACAGAATGATAACATATATTCTCGGCTGGATACTGCTGTTTGAGGGAATGTTCCTTGCAGTGCCCTCGATAACAGCGCTGGCATTCGGTGAATCCGCCCTGTGGACTTACCTGCTGTCCGCCAGCGTGTGCCTGCTGATAGGCAGCCTGCTGATACTGAAAAAACCGGAAAAGCGTCAGCTGTACGCACGCGAGGGCTGCGTGATAGTATCCCTCAGCTGGATAGTACTGAGTGCGTTCGGCGCGCTGCCGTTCTATCTTTCCGGGGAGATCCCGAACTTCATCGACGCGCTCTTTGAGTCCGTGTCGGGATTCACCACCACCGGCGCAAGTATCCTGTCCGATGTGGAAGCCATCTCCCACGCCTCGCGCATGTGGAGGAGCTTCACCCACTGGGTAGGCGGAATGGGCGTGCTGGTGTTCATCATGGCATTTATCCCCCTCTCCGGCGGCCAGAACATGCACATTATGAAGGCGGAAAGCCCGGGGCCGTCCGTCAGCAAGCTGGTGCCGCGCGTCAAGACTACGGCAATGCTGCTGTATTCCATCTATCTTGTGCTCACCACGATCGAATTTGTTATGCTGCTCTTCGGCGGAATGACAGTATATGAGGCACTGAACACAAGCTTCGCCACCGGCGGCACCGGCGGCTTCGGATTCTACAACTCCAGCATGGGAAGCTTCTCGCCGTATATCCAGATAGTTGTGACAGTGTTCATGGTGCTGTTTTCTATCAACTTCAACTGCTACTTCCTGCTTCTGACGCGTAAGATAAAGGACGCCTTCAACCTTGAGCTGAGGACGTTCCTTATAATCTACACAGCCGCGACCCTGCTGATAACCTTCAACATTGCCGGACAGTTCAGCAGCACTGGTGAAGCGCTGCGGCATTCCGCGTTCACCGTGGCGTCGATAATGTCAACGACGGGATTCTCCACAGTGGATTTCAACCTGTGGCCGGAGCTTTCCCGGACGATCCTCGTGATACTCATGTTTATCGGAGCCTGCGCCGGCAGCACCTGCGGCGGAATCAAGATATCCCGTGTGATAATCCTGTTCAAGGGCATGGCAAAGGAGCTTCAGACCATGATACAGCCGCACCAGGTCAAGAAGATCAAGATGGATTCCCACACCATTGACCATGAAACGGTGCGTTCCGTGAATGTGTTCATGGTGGCGTACATGATGATATTTATAATATCGCTGATACTGATATCCTTTGACAATCACGACCTGATAACGTCCTTCACAGCGGTTTCCGCAACGATAAATAATGTAGGACCCGGACTTGAACTGGTAGGTCCCATATCAAACTTCAGTTTCTTCTCCAACCAGTCGAAGATAGTGCTGATATTCGACATGATAGCCGGCAGACTGGAGCTTTTCCCCATGCTGCTGCTGTTCACCCCTGCCACATGGAAAAGATAAACATAGCAAAAGGTGGATTCCCTCAGGAATCCACCTCAGTTTGTAGAAAAAGTGAAATTTGCCTGCGAAGCAGGCTTTTAAAATACATTTTTCTCCACGGGTTTCCCGGGGAGAAAAACACTTCTAACCGCACAAGTGTATTGGAAACGGCTTCGCCTTATTCCTTACGCGCGCAGCGTGCATTTTATCGAAGATAAAATGCGTAAGGCTTGGCAAAGCCAAGCCAGTGGTTTGTTCGGCGGAAAAGCCCCTTTAGGGGATTTTTCGACGGTCTCAAAACTCCCCATTCGGGGAGTTTCGCATTTTAGGTCAGCTGCGCATGTATTCGCGCCAGTCAAGGTCGCCGCGCTCGAGGGCGTGGATAAGTGCTTCAGCGGTGGCAATATTGGTCGCAACGGGAATGTTGTGTACATCGCAGAGTCTGAGCAGGTTGATGTCGTTAGGCTCGTGGGATTTCGCGTTCAGCGGATCGCGGAAGAATATCAGCAGGTCGATCTCGTTGCAGGAAATGCTGGAAGCAAGCTGCTGATCGCCGCCCTGTGAACCGCTCAGGAAGCGCTGGATATGAAGCCCGGTGGCTTCGGCAACAAGCTTACCTGTGGTGCCGGTAGCACGGATATCGTGACGGCTGAGAATACCGCAGTAGGCGATACAGAACTGAACCATCAGCTCTTTTTTTGAATCATGAGCAATAAGTGCAATAACCAAGGCTTCTTCCTCCTTAATTGATATTGATGGTGAGCGGAACGTCCTCACCGAGAATACGTCTTGCGATAGCTGCATAAGCCTTTGCGCCGCCGCATGCCGGGGGCAGTGGCTGACCCTTTGCGCCGCATACCTTGATGTTCATATCCTCGGGTACGACGCCGATGAGCGGAATACCTACGCTGTCCATTACCTCGTCAAGGTCGTAGAGTATTTCCTCGTCCTTGAAGTTGGGGCTGACCTTATTGATGACCAGACGCTGGTTCGTGCAGTTCTTCACATACAGGAAGTCGGAAAGTATCGCACCGTCGCGGACGCATACGGTATCCGGGGTGGTTACCATCAGGATAAGCTCCGCAGCCTTGATAACGCTGAACACGGAACTTCCGATACCTGCGGTGTCCATGATGATGTAGTCAAAGTGCTTGCGCATTTCCTCGCAAACTTCCATGATCTTTTCGGGGTTGATGTCGATGAACGGGTTTCTGGTTGCGCAGACCAGGTATAGATTGTCCACACGATCGACCTTTGTCGTTGCGGTGAGTATATCTATCTTGCCCTCAAGGTATTCGCCGATGTCGTGCTTTACCTTATCCTTTATACCGAGCATGATATCCAGGCATCTCAGACCGAAGTCCAGCTCAACGACCAACGTCTTTTTTCCGAGAGCAGCCAGCGCAGTGGCAACATTTGCCGATGTTGTGGATTTTCCGGTGCCGCCCTTACCTGCTGTTACCGCAATTATCTGTGACATATAATTCCCCTCTCAATCTATATTGCAATCGCAGCCGTATATCGTGCGGCGCGATAAGTATATTAATTACAGTGAGCATTATCGCCCAAATATATTCTATCACAAAACGGCTCCAAAAGAAAGCTTTTTTTTATATATTTCAAAAATTTGTGGAATATCTTCATTTTTGAGATAAGTTTTTGTGCATTTAGCTACAAGGCGTTAATGTAGTTTATTGACGAAGCATTGGTTGTATATGAACGCCACTGTAATAAAATGTATATGCTGTACATCACAAACTGGAACGTGATGGAAAAACGCGACAATTAGGAAGAGAAAATCGACAATTAGGAAGACTTTATTGACATTGGTCTTGAAAAGTGATAGAATACACTTGTAACACAACGAAATCCGGTTGATTTTCAGGGTTACAATTTTCTCCTCCCGCAAAGGGGTAGAAGCAGCCTGCCGTTTGCCTGATCGGCAGGCTGTATTTCTGATACAGAGAATGTTTTATTCAGACGGCTTGCCAGAAAACGGGAGCCGGACTTATTAGGAGGTAATTCATGTCAGAAGAAATCAAATCAGTTGAAGAGGAAAGAGCGCCTGAAAAAAAGCGCCGCACCAAGGAGGATATACTTGAAATAATCATTGCGATATTCCTCGGTGTCACGGCGCTTGCCACTGCGTGGGCTTCCTGGATCGGGTCGCTGCACGGCGGCAATATGTCCACAAATTACACCAAGAGCAATAATCTTGCAGCAGACGGCAACGCGCGCTGGAACGAGGCTTCGCAGTCGCTCATGCAGGATATGCAGGTTTGGAACATGATCAGCGACTACCAGGTCGAGATACTCTATGCAAGTGGAATCGGCGACAGTGATAAGATGTATGAAAACGCATACAAGATCAAGTTCATCTGTGCCGACAATCTCACTCAGGAGATGGCTGACATCATCGCATATGATTTCAATTACGACGCAGATCAGATAATCACCTGGGTTGAGGAAGATGAGAGAGCCACCACGAGTCCCTTCGCTGACGAGGACTATGTAAACAGCTACTACGAGGACGCGCAGGCTGTGCTCGCCGAGAGCGAAGCGGTTCTGGCGGAGGGTCAGCAGGACAACACCAGGGGCGACACATTCAACCTGGTTACTGTCATCTATTCCGTCGTACTGTTCATGCTTGGTATCGTGGGAACATTCCGCAGACTTCCCAACAGAATGCTTATCACATGCGTGGCAATCGCGGGATTCCTGTTCGGCACGATTTATATGTTTACTATTCCTTTCCCCACGGGATTTAATTTCCTCAGCTTCTTTGGCGGCTGATCAGTAAGGAGTAACAGATGAAACACAGAAGACTATTTGCGGCATTCACAGCGGCGGCTCTTGTGCTGTCACTGACCGGGTGCAGCGGCGACGACGAGGAACTTTCCTTCGGCAACGACACTGAGGAATCCTCCAGGGCGGAAACTTCAGGCTCGCAGTCTGGCGGCGCGGAGTATGACAACTCCGGTCGGACTTTCGGCGACAGCGCGACGCAGCTTTCCATGAGCAGCGGCGATCTCCAGATTAACCGCCGCACGCGTTCGGACAATACGGCAATGGGCGACAGCGGCTGGACGATTTTCGTGTACCTCTGCGGCTCTGACCTCGAGAGCGAGGGATACGCCGGCACGCAGGACATTATTGAGGCAGTTTCCGCGCAGTACAGTGAAGATGTCCGTATCGTATACCAGACTGGCGGCGCCAATCAGTGGTATGAGGACGCCGGAATTTCCAACAGCAATCTCCAGCGCTGGGTGACAGTGGACGGAGATATTGAGCTTTTAGAGGAACTTCCCGACGCTTCCATGGGGCAGGCGGATACGCTGGCGGACTTCGTTTCCTGGGGCGTTGAGAACTACCCGGCAAAGCGCATGGGACTCGTGCTCTGGAATCACGGCGGCGGAAGCATCAGCGGCGTCTGCTTCGATGAGAACCACGACTACGACAGCCTTTCGCTGAACGAGATAGATTCCGCGCTGAACTCCGTATACGACAAGATGACTGATAAGTTTGAGTTCATCGGATTTGACGCATGCCTCATGAGTACGATGGAAACCGCGAATATTCTTGTTCCATATGCGCGGTACATGTTCGCCTCCGAGGAAACCGAACCTGGCTGCGGCTGGAATTACACCGACATCATGAACTTCCTTGCGGAGAATCCGGACGCGGACGGAAATCAGCTTGGCGAAATGCAGTGCGAGAGCTTCTATCAGCACTGCGAAGAATATGGTGATTCCAACGGCACCACCTTTGCGATAACCGACCTCTCGAAGATGGACGCCCTGATCTCTGCGTTTGACCGCACTGCGAAGGAACTGTATGAATACGATGATCTCAGCAGCATTGCGAGGTCTGCGTACAATGCGGACAATTTCGGCGGAAACAACCGCAACGAGGGCTACACCAACATGGTGGATCTCCGTGGATTCCTGAACATGGTGAAGCAGTACGCACCGTCTGCTGAGGAGGCGCTGAGCGCCCTGGATTCCGCAGTGGTACATAACATCACTGGAATCGACCACACCGGCGCCGGCGGACTTTCAATATACTATCCGCTGAGCTTTGACGGCTCCACGGATCTGTCGATATTCTCCGGAATATGCACCAGCCCCTATTATCTGGCGCTGGTGGACGCGATCGGCTACGGAAGCACCGGCGCGGACGTGTCGGATTACTCCAACGATGGGCTGTTTGAGGACAGCGACAACTTCTGGAACGAGGACTACACCCCGGATTACACCCCTGACACCACGGGCGCCAGCAGCGCTGGCACGATCACCGGCGAGGTGTTCTTCGACAGCGACGGAACGTACACCGTTCAGCTTGACGACATGAGTGCGTTCAATTACGCCACCTGCACGATGTTCATGGATCTTGAAGATTGCGTCATCTATCTCGGCGAGGACGACGAGGTGAACATTGATTACGACACCAACACCATTACAGACTCTTTTGACGGCAGCTGGCCGTCGGTAAACGGCTGGCCGCTGGCGATCACAACCGTTGGCGTGACGAGCGACCGAAGCGTTTACACCGTTCCGGTAAGGGTGAACGGCGTTGACACAAACCTCCGTATTGAGTACGACTGGAACACCTCCACCTGGAACTTCATCGGCACCTGGGACGGTATCGACCCCGAAACCGGCGCAGCTGCAAGGGATACGCAGATGCTTAAGGCAGGAGATGTGATCGAGCCTGCGTATTCAATCTACAGCAACGGCGAGGACGCAGGTTATTTCTACGGCGATTCCTTCGAGTACAGCGATGACATCACCGTAAGCTACGAATCCCTGGGCGAGGGCACCTACTACTATTCGATGACCCTCTACGACGTATACGGCAACTATTATTACACTGACACTGTGACCTTCACCTGCGATGATGAAGGTGGGATCTTCTACGATCCGGACGAACTTGCGAATTATTAATTGGTTTGGTATTATATAAGAATGACGGGCGCTGTGGTTGGCGCCCGTCCGTTTTTTTATTGATGGCACACTGCCGCTTCCGCCGCCGCACGGACAGCTTCGCACACGTCACTGTGCAGTTCGCGGAGCTTTCCGATATCTCCGCTGCGTGCGGTCTGCTCGGCGGTGTAGCAGATATCTGCGGCGTGGTCCGCACCGATTCCACGGGCGTTGTTTTTCAGCCCGTGAACAAGAGTGGTGTAGAGTGCCGTGTTTTCTTCGTTCAGCGCTGCGGTAAGCCTTTCTATGGATTTGGGGACTTCCTCGGCGAACAATGCCAGCAGCTCCCGGTAGAATTCCGGGTCGTTGTCGGAATATTGCAGACCCTTTTCAGTGTCGATAAGCGGATCGTCCGGGAGTCCGTCCGCGGTGGTTGTTGGCGGCTCCGGTGCGTCGGAATGCACCCTGGGACTGCCACTGAGCTTTTCGAGCAGCTGTTCCAGCTGCTCCGGGACAATGGGCTTGGAGAGGTACGCGTCGAAACCCTCCTGCAAATACCGGTCCTTTGCGCCGAGGACTGCGTCCGCGGTGAGCACCGCCGCCGGAATATCCCGGCACTTGCTGTTCGGGTCGGAGCGCAGCCTTTTCAGCGCCTCCGTGCCGTTCATTTCCGGCATCATGGCGTCCAGCAGCAGGACATCAAATTTCTGCTCCCGGGCTATCTTCAGCATTTCCGCGCCGCTTTCGGCGGTGGTTATCTTCGCCTTTGTGCGCTGTAGCAGCTTCTCCAGGACAATGCGGTTGTATTTGTTGTCGTCCACCGCGAGAATACGCAGTTCCGGGTCAACGAACTGTGCTGACGGCTTCACGGGCTCCCTTTCCGCAGATGGAATGAATACACCGGCGGGGGAGCTTCCGGCGCGCTTCTGCGGAATCCTCACGGTGAACACGCTGCCTTTTCCGTAGATGCTTTCCGCTGAAATACTGCCGCCCATGCTTTCGGCAATGTTCCTGGTGATGGTGAGTCCCAGACCGGTGCCGTCGCCTTTCGCACCGATACGCTCAAAGGTGTTGAATATCAGCGGAAGTTCCTCCGGCTTTATTCCTATGCCGCTGTCCGAAACTGCAATGACCAGGTCGTCGCCGTCCATTTCCGCATACAGGTTCACATAGCCGTGATGGGTGTATTTCACCGCGTTTGTCAGCAGATTCACCGCCATCTGCTTTATGCGCGCCGGGTCGCCGATTAGCTTCTGCGGAAGATTGGGATTGGTCGAGAAATCCATGTCCAGACCGCGCTCCTCAGCTTTCTGCACGGTCAGCAGGCGGATATCCCGGAGAAGCTCCATGGTGTCGTATTCCCGGCTCTCTATCGTCAGCTTTCCGGATTCCGCCCGGGATATGTCGAGAATGTCGTTGATAAGCGTCAGCAGGGTGTCCCCGGCATCCGCTATGTCGGCGGAGTATTCCAGCACCTCCTTGTCGTGGCTGGTGCGCATGACCATCTCGTTCAGCCCGAGTATCGTGTTGATAGGCGTGCGTATTTCGTGGCTCATTCTTGCCAGGAATTCCGACTTGGCGGCGCTGGCGGCATTGATCTCGTTCAGCCGCTGCTGATATTTTGTCATGTTGATCAGCCATACTACCCAACCGCATGGAGAGCTGAATTCCTGGATACGTTCCGAGCGAATCTCGTAGACGTTCCCATCTATCGTCAGGCTGTCGCCGCTGCTTTCAATTGCGGCTTTGATAATGGGATTGTCAGTGGCGTTCCTCTCGCCGGAGAGGTTGGGGAGAATGCGCTTGGCAGTGGCGTTCATGTATATAAGCGTGCCGTGCTCGTCCAGCATTACCACGCCCTCGTCGCCGCAGTTCAGCAGATTTGCCGGCGCGGAGGAAACAGAGTAGAAGTATCCGTATCTGATAAGCGACATGTACAGAAGCACAACAAGTATGAACGCGCTGAATGCAAAGGGATTGTAGCTGCCGAATAATCCGCCCCACTTCATCAGCTGCTCCGCGCCCAGGGCTGTTACGCCGGCGAGTATCAGCCTTATGCGGCGTATCTGGATAGCGTTTCCGCTCTTACGCATTGAGAGGTGCAGCTTGACTATGATGTATACGATGATGAAGAGGATAACGGCGTAGGTGATGTACCAGAAAGGTCCCTTGCCCACGACGATACGGGAGTATATCCCGTCCGATTCCATCTCCATGGATGAGTAGAACAAGTGGTGGTCGGTTGCCTCCGTGGTGCCGGTGGAAACGATGGCGGTGAAGCTTGCCGCGTCAAGTACTGCCATTATGGTCCATAGCCATTTCGGCACGCGGAATCCGCCCATGCAGGAGGTGAAATACAGCAGCGACAGCGAGAACGGGTACATTCCGATGTATTGCATTTTCAGCGCCATGATTGCTTCAGCGGTGGTGTTGGAGCTGACCAGTTCAAGATACATGCCCAGTATCAGTATAAACAGCGAGAATGTGACCAGCATAAAGGATATCTTTGCCGGGGAGGTCGTTTTTCGCACGCATAGAATGAAAAGCACCATGACTCCGACCAGGACGAGTATGTGCACTCCGCAGAAAACAGCGTACATGTCACAGTTCCTTTCCGCGAAGCTGCATGCGTATTTCGCGGCGAAGCCTTACCGGCACGACGACCAGGCTGCCGTCCGGAAAGCGCATTTCACCGGAGTCCTGTTCGAAGCTTTCCGCAGCGTCCAGGTTGATTATGTAGCTTCTGCCGCAGACGAGGAATTCCGGCGAGCTGTCGAAATCCGGAAGGTAGCTGCTAATGGGTGCTGAGGAGCGCACAATACCGTTTTCGGTGACGAACATCGTGGAGTGCCCGGAGGATTCCGCATAATATATGCTGCTGAGAAAAATCCGGGTTTCAGTTCGGTTGAACTGGGCGGTGACATACCTGCGCGTATCCTCGAAAAGCGGCTTGAAGCGGCGCATTGTGCGGTTGAAATCCTCCCGGGTGAAGGGCTTGTGCAGATAACCGTCCGCACCGACGCTGAAGGCCTGGAGCGCATGTTCTTCTGATGAGGTGGTGAATATCAGCCCGTTTTCCATTCCAAGGTCAACGAGGGCGTGGGCGGCGTCCATTCCGTTTGTGCCGTCCATGTAGATATCCAGGAAGATTATATCTGGCTTGTCCTTCCGGCTTTTGTAGTCTTTGAGCATGGAGTCCGCGCTGTCGAACACCTGTACCGTGACCGACGCGTGGAGTTCCATGGCATAGTTGTTGATGTTCCGCGCCAGGCGGAGCTGGTCTGCTTTTGAGTCGTCGCAAATGAAAATCAGCATTGTTCCCTCCGTGGAGAATTAGGGCAATACACGAACGAACTTTTTGCGGTGTTGCCTTAGAATTTCTGTACCATAATATAATTTTACCACAAAATGTGTTTGTTGTAAAGTATAAAGTCGAATACTGTCAGGCGTAGTTCTGCACTTTTATGGTAAATTTTGCACTGCGGCGATATTTACATAATCCGGCGGAAAATCCACATAATTATAACGGCGGAAAGTTCCGCGTAAGAAAATGTGAAAGGTGGATCAGAAATGTGGATAGATAAACTGGCGCTGGTGCTGCTTATCATCGGCGGACTCAACTGGGGTCTTGTGGGAATATTCAGCTTCGATCTGGTGGCATGGATGTTCGGCGGACAGGGCGCAGTCCTCAGCCGTATCGTGTATATCATTGTGGCGCTTTCGGCGGCGTGGTGCATTTCGCTGCTCTTCCGAGGCGATTCGGCGTCTGAGAGTGCAGCGTAAATATCCGGACTGAACATCTGGTCTGGAAAAGCTTTTCGATAAACTGTGACGGGCAGAAATTCTGCCTGTCATTTTTTTAGCAACAGGTGCGAATTTTTGTGATATTTGCCGGGGAATCTGAGCAGCGTTATTGTAATATGCGAACAAAATCCGCATAACTTATGACAGTGTTTTTTAGCAAAATAACCAATTGAGTTACATTAAATGAGATAAAATACCATAAAAGGATAGAAAACACTAAATACTAATCAAACCGGTGTGCTCGTTTTTGTGGGGTTTGCACGAAAAATATAAATCTTCAAAAAACTTATTGACAAATCCGCTAAATCAGGGTATAATATAGACAAATAAAGGAACTGAGTTAATCTAATCTCCGTTCATTTGTTTTGTTTAGTTGTCTCCTTTCTTTTGTTCTACACATAATGATCATTTTACTTTGCAGGCATCTGCACCCGACCCGAAAGGGTCATTTTTTTTGTCTGGATATATCTGCAAATTTGTTGACAAGAGGGAGTTATACTGATATAATATAATTATATTAGGCACAGAATAAATTTTCTATTTGAAAGGAATGACCGCCATGAAAAAGCGTATTATGAGCGTCCTGTTGGCAGCGGTGATATCCGCCGGAGTGTTCAGCGCCCCTGTGCAGGAATTGACCGGAAGCACTTCCGTTGCGATGGCAGCGGAATCCGTTTCAGCGCCGACTCCCTCCCGTAAGGCGGGGACATATTCCGTTGCGTCGTCGCTTTCCGTAAAGCTGACGACCAGCACCTCCGGGGCTGAGATATATTACAGCACCGGCAGCAGCTACGTCCGCTACACAAAGCCGCTGAAGCTCACCAAGAACACCACTATAAAGTGCTACTCCGTGAAGAACGGCGTCAAGAGCAGCGTAAAGACCTACAAATACAAGCTCGCCCCCAAGGTGACTTTATCTGAGGGCGAGGGTACATATGATCAGCCGGTTACTGTAAAACTGTCCGCAAAGGCTTCCGGGGTGAAGATGTACTACACCCTTGACGGAAGCAAGCCGACCACTGACTCCAAGAGATATTCCAACGGCATAAAGATAAGCCGCAGCGCAACACTGCGCGTACTGGCGGTGAAGAGTGGCTGGAACAAGAAATACTACTCCTATGATTACGTCATAGACAGCGGCTCTGCCGCAGATTCCGGGAGCATTCTGGACGACTACACGAGCAAGTACGCCTACAGCACCTTGACTTCAACCCAGAAACAGATTTATGCCAAGCTGTTTGAAGCGGCTGCCGCGCACGCCGAAAAGGCTGATCTCACCGGGATAGGCGCAGTAAAGAGCGACATCGACAAGACCTACTGGGCGTTCGACTATGACAATCCACAGTTCTTCTGGCTGGCGAACGGATACAGATACACCACTATGGGAAACAAGGTCATCAGCATGACTATGGTATATTCCCGTACCGCAAGCGAGGCCGCAAAGATAGAGCCGAAGTTCGACGCAGCGGCGCAGAAGATAATCGACAAGGCGCTTGAGCAGGAGGACTTGTTCGACCGCGTGCTAGTTATTCATGACGCAATAGTTGATATGACGGATTATTCCGTCAGCGGTCCGAGCTACATTTCCGAATCGGACGGTCCGTTGGTGTATGGGAAAGCGCTGTGTGAAGGATACTCCAAGGCGTTCATGTACCTGTGCCAGTCAGTCGGGATACAGTGTATCTGCGTTGCAGGCACCGGTAACGGCGAGCCGCACATGTGGAACATGCTCCAGCTTGACGGCGAGTGGTACAACATGGACGTGACCTGGGACGATGGAGGAAGATACGACTACTTCTGCATTCCCACCAGCCAGATCAGCATTGATCACCGATTCGACAACACTTTCCCTGTGCCCTCCGCGACTGCGACGGATTATTCCTACGCCGATGCTACTGGCGTTACGGTGCATTCCAATGCAACGGACGCATACAACTGGCTTGTAAAGAACGCTGCGTCAAACTGGGACAGCGGAGTTTACACCACCACCGTGTATGTCGAGAATGGAATTATGAACTCCCTGATATCCAAGCTGAACAAGCAGGCGTTCTTCAACGATTTGTCGGCTCAGGGCTGCAATCCCGGCGGCTGGTCCGCGAAGTATTCCGACCGCACCCTGGACCTTACCCTCACCCGGTAAGCAGGCAGCGCAGGGCGCATTCCAGCAGGGCGCAGGCGGTGAATATGCCGCACCAGACGAGAAAGCGCAGGGTGTATTCCCCGGCGGCAGGGGAATCCGCGACCACGCCGCC
>ERZ780166.1257-NODE-1257-length-14308-cov-2.623798_pt1 | contig 14308 bp, 9 predicted proteins | sample MGYA00511366_ERZ780166 | MGnify/ENA primary metagenome ERZ780166 (study PRJEB29588, sample SAMEA2162231) | human gut metagenome | biome: human gut; feature: human-associated habitat; material: faeces | place: Denmark | collected 2008/2010 ...
TGGATTTTCTTTAAGTTTATTAGAATCAACCTTATCACCGTTAGCTAATTTTAATATTGCTTGTGACATTTTTATATAACAAAAAGGGAACATACAGATTACCTTCTATATGCTCCCTATTAAATTTTAGGACTAGTTTTTAATTCTACCAACAAATTTTCCGCCTTTTCTATAGACTGGTTCCCCCTGTGGAGCAGTTTCAGGTCCACCAGCTTCTCCAGCCATCTGTTGAACTAACTGTAGGAAACCTTGACACACTTCTAATGCCATTTGTCCGTCATTATTCTGCAATGCTTGAGCAGCCATTTGTGCTAACATTAGTAGAGCATCATCTTCTCCTTGAGGTGTGTTTCCGCCTTCAGCTGTATTTCCAGCAGGAGCTGCACTAGTATCGTTTGTTTGTGCTCCCATCGGTCCACCTTCCTGTAAAAATTGTACATTTGTTTTAATTTTCATATACTTAACAATTAATTAATTATTTAGTTTCATCTAGTAAATATGCAAATTTACAACAATAGTTGCATATTTAAAAATATTTTTATAATTTTAAAGGAAATCAATTTTATATAGACTATTACTAATCTTTTTTGTTTTCTGGAGAGTCTACGTACTCAGGTTCGTTTGAATCTTGTATATCTAGAAATTTAAACATCTTTTTTCCTAAGGCTCTAAAGTGTTTATCTTCCTTAGATGCATCTGCCTTTTTAGCCATTTTTATTAGAGCTACAGTATTCTTTCTACTGAATATTCTAGCTCCATTTTCTAACTCATATTGTATAGACCCATCTGGAGCTATAACCTTCAGGTTAGAATCATCACTATCTAATTCTAATTCGTCTCCTTCTTCTATTCCGGAGTTTACGTTAACTTCTAAAACGTATTTAACGTTATCTTCTTTAGCTATATCTAAATTTCCAGGCTCACCTTGATATATAGAAATGACCTCTCCGTCCTGATCTATAAAGATAATATCTAGAGGAATAAGTGTGTCCTTCATTCAGAATCCTACTGTTTTAGGTTCATCGTATATAAATAACATTCCTTCATCATCCTCTAACTTAGAAACACCCTGTAGACCTTTTAACTTGTCCTCTTCAGATTCTACTAGTCTTACGTTATATTCTTTGTCTCCTATTTCTATCTTCATTACTCTACCTCATTTAAAAGTCCTGTATTATCCTGTGTATTATATAATATCTCTTGAACTAGTAATTTTCCTGCTTCTATAGCTATTGCATCTTTTTCTTTAGATGAAGATTCATCATCAGAATATTTGTCTCTAAGTTCTTCTAATTTTTCAGTAATCTCCTTTGTAAAGATAATTTCATTCTTCTCTATTTCAGCAACTTGTTTTATTCCGTTTTCCCCTTCTACGATTACTGGGATACCTTTTTTTGTTATTTTTCCATCTAATTCTGGAGTATCTATATTATGCTTTCTAGCATGTAAAGCGCCTTCAGGAATTATATTAACTTTACCTCCTTTTTCAAATTTTTCTGGAGTGTCTTCTTTTAAATGGTTAAGGACTTTATGAGCAAATGATAAATCGTAAGACACTTTGGTTCCTGATTTTCCAAATCTAATTCCGTTATTTTGCTGTCAACCCCCAGACATATTTAGGTTATACCTATTTGCTAAATTTTGAATAGATCCAACTGCTGCTTCCTGATCTGTTTGTGCTGATTTAAGTATGCCTTCTGATTTTATTCTTTGTTGCTCTCTTTCCGCTACCTTTTTAGCATATCTTTTTCCTGCTCCTATGCCGAATAGTCCAAATTTTTTGGAATCCAATTTATCTAACCCTCCATATGATGAAGAACTATCTGTTAGTTCTTTAGAGGTATTACCTTTTACATTGGGACCTATAGAGGTAAATAAAGTACCTAAGACTTTAGCTCCAGCTCCAACTATACTACCTACAGGTCCAAATGCGGATGCTATATCTCCAATAGTATTCATAGCCTGTCCAGCTATCTGACTTCCTTTATCCTCTGCTTGAGGGGTAAGTGATTTTATTACTCCAGTGGCTACATTTGTTCCAGATAATAGTCCTGCTCCACTTTTTTTAAGAAATCCTCCCAAGTTTCCTATTTTATTAGAGCCAGCTGTAGTAGAAGTTTTCCAAAAAGAATCTATCTGTGCCTTAATCTGTTCAGGAGTTGCTATTCCCTGTATGGGATTACTTAAATAAGATTGTTTTCTATTAATATCATTCATAGTTCCTTGACTATAGTTCTTAAATTGATTAGCAAAATCTAAAGATGCAGGCACTGTATAAGCTAATGGAGCAGGATTTCCGGAGAGTGTTGTAATTTGATTAAAGGGAGGAATTCCTCCTCCCTGTAATTTTTTAATTTTATGCATAACTTATAGAATATATAGTTCTTAAAGCTGAAATTATAGATTTATTTTCTCCACTATACCTAACTTTAATTCTAATATACTTATCTCTAATTCTTGTTTCTTTTCTAGAAGTTCAACCATCTAAAGGTAATGTCACATCCGTAATATCATACTGGCTTGGAAGATCCTCTGAGCTTATTTCATCCTTTTCTATATCGTTTGGAATATTATTTAATATAATCTGTGGAACTTTATTTCATTTAGATTCATTTTTCTGAACATAGTTTATAGGACGTATTTCAACTTCTCATATATCTTCCTTGTATTGCATATTACCTCTTAGTCTTCCTACTTCTTTTAAATCAGCTCCTTTACAGTGGGTAACTAAAGAGTACTCTCCCAAGTTATCGTCATAGACTACTTCTGTTCCTGTCATATTTTGATAATCTTTATTAAATGCCGACTGCTTTTGTTGATAGCTGTCGTAAATTTTATCAAAGGTGTCAATTCTCTCATAATACCACGGGAATAGAGTAGAAGGAGCTTGTTGATCTAATTTAGTATTAGCATAATCCCTATTAAATATAATATCTGAGCCTAAATTTTGGTATAATTCTTTTGTAGCCTCCTGTCTATAATATATATTAGGTTTATCCTTATTAAACCCATATACTTCTCCAACTATTTGATAATGGAAAGATTCTGGCTTAGCCTTATTAGATATTATATTTAAATTTTCAAATATCTTATGTATTCCGGGATTGTCATTTACTATAAACTCAAATTCAAATGGATGCTGTTTTCCGTACCAGAAACAAGGTTTTAATTTTTCTTGAATATCTATGATTCCAGCCTTCCCATGCTTTCAGAAGTCTGTAGTAAGGTTAATTAGTCTTCCTGACTCGTCAGTAGCGTTAGCAAAACTAGAATCTACTACTGCTATAGTATCACTGAATTGACCTCTATTTACAGTTATATACTCTTTCCAGCCATTTAAATGTTGTGATAGATTAGGATCTTTAGATACTTCTTCTGAATTTAGATCACAGTATATATCTAAATAGATAACTCTATCTCTTGGATAATTCTCTCTAGCATATAGTTTATTGTTTTCTATATAGAAATATTTAGAAAATATATTTTTCTGTAATGAAAATGTGAATAGTAAGTTAGAATCAACCTTAGTAGAAGTGTCTAAAATATTATCCTTTAATACTCTATTGACAATATTTAAATTACCTACAAGTCCTGGAGATTGTATCATAACATTATCTAGCACTATGCCATCTCCTGACATTTCTGAATCTATACTGCTAATAGAATATTGTTCTCCAGTCATTCCCAATTTAGCAATTGCCTTAGAAGTGTCTCTATCGAAACTAAAGAATATGTTGTCTATATTGCCAGAATATGAAGGAACCCAAGAATACTGAGTTATTCATTTTCCAAGCACTTCGTTGAAGCATATATTTCACACATTTTCCTCAATTCCATAAAGGTTGTCATAGAATGTAAACATTACATCTTGCTTATACGCATTGTAATGAGTTTTTACATTTCTAATACCTATAATTGGAGTTTTTTCTCTTTCTTTTAGAGTAATGTTATCATTTAAGTACCTTTGTATTTTAAAGTCAGAAATTACTTCAAAAGTTTCTCCATTAGTTCTCCATATTTTCTTTGCCACTGTGTCTACTCCATATACGAAATTTGGAGTTAATAGTACACTTTCTGGTCACATGCTTCCGTAGTTAGTAGATAGCATTCTAGGATTTAAAGGTAATACATTAGCAGTATTTATGTAAGCAGGACCTCCAGCACCCTCTCCAGATACTACTCTTTCGTTTACTGGAATTAATGCTACTCCATGCTCAAATACACATATTATATTTCCAGAAAATGATTTTAGACTTACTATAGAACCATGTTCTCTAGAATAATCTTGATATTGAGTGGATTTAAATACTCTATAACCGTTTTTAAAGGCATCATTTACAAATATATCAGAATATAATATTCTGTTATCAAATTCATTCTTTAAATATGGAACGTTAGGTACTAAATAATTATACCTATAAGATAACGTGTTGTTTTGACCAGCGTTGTAAACTGATGATTCTGGAATCTTAGATTCTCCTGTTCAACTTATTTCATATAGAGGATGAAAAGCTCTTGGTCTGCCAGTTATTCCAAATTCGTTGAAATTAGAATTGTCTATATCTCTTAGCGATAAGTTTATATTTGATAAGCACTTAAAGGTTACTCAATGTCCTATATTAACTGCATTCACATCTCCTCTGTTGACATTTTCATTTTCTTCTTTATCGTCTATGCTGTAATGTTCTTTTCATGTAGTTTCATCAACTATATCACTATTAATAGGAGATTCAGGGTCTTGAAAATTTCTATGCATTCTATGGGTAAAATTACCAATATAGCAATCCCCTCTATAGCATAGCGTATTAAATCCATAGTTAATATCAGAAATATCTATTCTATCACTAATAGCCATAAATGGGGCTTCATCCGAATATCTTATTTCAAAGTATTTATCCATCCTAGACTCATTATACTCAGATATCCTAATATTTATTATATCATTGTATCCTGAATAATCTTCTATTCCAATGTATGTTCCAAAATTACCTCTAATTAAATTAGTGGCAGCAGTACTAAGAGAGGTTTTCCCTGAATAAGAAACTCTAAATGCCTCCTCGGCTTCTCCTGCTCTCGCTGAAAACTTTTGACTTCCGGAAGTAGTCATTGGAGTACTATCTTCTACAATAGTAACTTTTATTCCTTCCAAATTTTTTATAGTCTCATCATTAGTTTTATAACCATCTAAAATGAAGTACCGCTCATTAAACGAATCTGCTTTCAATTCTCCAATTGGCTGGTTTGGAGCTTTTGTTACTGTAAATTCACTCCCAGTAAAGAGCTGATTAAAAAACGGAAGTTTCAATTCCGCCTCTGGACAAATGGCTGCTTGAGATTTTACATTTCCAGTATAGTTTAGCCTCTTATTGAAGTCGTGTGTTAATAGTCTTTGGGAATCTATAAATGATTCCATCATTCCACTTCCATTAAATTTTATACAAGGTAAGTAGGAACTTTGATCCAGATATATCGTAAGAGCTTGCGCCAATATAGTTGGAATTCTTTTCTGTCTTACAAAAAAGAATCCTCTGCAATATCTCTTTAATTCATTTAAAACATCTGACTCTATAGATATATTTAATCCAATAGGGGTAACTGAGTTGGTTGCTATTGGATTTAGATTTTCTTGTATTCTTATAACTCCTTTTACATTTTCCAATGTATCTCTATCTATTAAATAATTAGACTCATCTATTTCTATATATGATCTATTATTAAATTCATCATATAAGGAATAATTTGTAAATACTGTGTTTGTTGATAGATTGTTTATACCTCTTATGTCAAATGCCGGAGATAAAGAGTAATCAGACATTATAAATACTACTGAAACTCTATATATTTCCCCTGGTCAATATCCCAGTCTATAGTAAATATTCCAGGGATTATAATACTCATATTGTCCGGAGTTGTCAGTATATTCCGAGTCTACATATCCTATAGAATCTGACATATACACTCTTGGAATAAATCTTAGAGCTAAATCCTTCAACTCTTTATATGGTATTTCTGGTCTAGAGATATTTCCTAAGAATAGTCTATTTTGACACTGGGCTTGAGCTTTGGCTGTACTGGCAAGGAAATATTGGGCATTAATGTCTTCCAAACTAATGTCAGTAACCGAATCATACCCTGATATAGTAATGTCGCAAGTAGTAGATTTTATAACAAAATCTCTCTCTATTTTATGGGCAGTAGTTACCAATTGTCCATCCTGTCCAGCTGTCGTTCGAGTATAGTAAACCTTTACATAATCATAGGCAGTGTCTAAATTTTCTAGAGTAAGTTTTACTATTTTGTTACTATCCTCATCCATAATACCCCCTCTAATAGAAGTAGGAGAATTTACAGATCCTACGTAACAACAAACAGTTCCAGATTCAGCTACAAAGTCAGTCTCATTTCCGTCTACATCGGATAATGTAAAATAGTAATTATAATTTCCAACTTTGTTAGCTCCACCCGGTTCGATTCCAACAAATTTTACTACTGGAATTTTTGTAATTCTTTTATATAATGAAGTATCTAAATCAAACATTATAGAATCATCTCTATAAATATTTGTATTGTTATTTTTGTATCTTTCTACTACTTTATAGGTATTGTTTTCCAGACAGGTAAACCTAGAATTTATAAGTTTAGGAGAATTTATATCGTCTATTAATACTATATTAACAGAACCATCATATGATGGCTGACACTCCATGCTGACTGGATGGTGTAAACTAAACTGAAGAAGATTAGTGTCAAAATCCACTAATTCTCCAGCTTTATGTTCACTAGTATCTGACATAATACGTAGATTGTGGAACGGATTATATTCATATACTATATTACCTTCTTGATTATATTTATTAAATTTTACTTGGAATACCTGATTAAATGGTATACTAGTAGTAGAAACTCTTGAAGATGAAATAGTTACTCTCATTTATTACCATACATTTGAACCACTGTACAATACATTCAAATCAGCAGAAATTAAGGTTTCATCGTTACCCTCTTCCATAACTAATCTAGAAGTAGTCTTAGTTCCATTAATAAGAATTATAGGTTTTTGAAGCTTATCTGCTGGTCTGAAAATCTTAAAGAAATCTGAAGTTGTATTAGTAGTAGCTCTTGAAGGAAATTCTAGCTTTCCGTTATAAGGAATAAATTTACCTGACGAATCCTTCATATATATTTTGTTAAGAGAAATTGGATCTCCATTACCATCACTAGTTGTCTTTCCTCCTTCTATATAGACAGAGTCCTCTTTAAATACCTCTTTATTAACTATCATAGACACTAACTTAGAATATCCCTCATACATATTTAAAGTTTTTCCAACAGAATATGCTATAGTATATTCTAGTTCTTGCATGGGAGTATTAGAAAAATTAGATTTAACTGTTACATTATTTTCAATAAATTCTTTAAAATCTGTCTCTTGATAGTTTAACCTATTTGTAATAAGGCTAGATATATCCTCGTAGTTTAAATGGTATAAATTAGAATCTACACTGAAGGAAAATAATTTAGAATCATCTACTATTAATTGATAAGATCCAGTAGCTTTGAAGTTGGTATCAAATGTTCCATGATATACAATACTATTATAATCCAGAGATTGTACGGACGAACTGTTTGAGGACCATTGTGCTATATATAATCTATTTAATAAGTTAAATATAATATCTGGAACCGTCAATTTACAACTAATACATCCAGAAGCTGAAACAGTTCTTGGAAACTCTGACTGGCATCCGTCTACATTCCACTTAGCTCCAGCTGGAAGTGGATCTCCCTCATCTCTAGTGCTATTCCAAGCCACAATACCCCACAAATTAATAAATTTCCAACTATTGGTTGACTCTTTCCAAGCTATAGCCATATAATCATCAATAAATTCATTATCTTTGTATTTTGATGGATAACTACTATTTCTAGACCTATCTTTTAATCTAATCCCTCCCTTTTCATCCTTAGGGTCTGGAATCATAACCATAATAGGATGATTAACTCCAGAAGGAGTGTTAGAGTTTATACTAGACATTTCAAAAGTCATATTTAAATTAGCTCCTTTGTCTCCTGTGATTCCTATTAGATCATCTCTATGATCATGAAAATCGGCTCTAACCAATGATGAGGGGGTATCTCTGTCAGAAGTGTTAATTACGTAACATCTAGCATCAGCTGTTATACCTACCACATTACCATACATTTGCAAGTGATTAGTGTCACTACCACTCATAGAATTAGGAGTAACTCCCAAAATATCACATCCGAAATAGTAATTAGATAAGTCTGATGCATCTGATACAGCAGGTTTAAGTATATAACATTCTCCTTCTATAGTCTCTTCTTTAGTAGCTGTTACGTATAAACCTCTTCTTACTTCTCCTCCTAAGGAAAACTCTACTTCTTTTTCACCGACTTTGGTAAACGTTACTTTATCTAATTCCAAAGTACCTCTAGGATTTTCATCATCTGAATATTTTTCTTTCATCTTAGATTCTAACTCTCCAGAGAGCCCTAGATCCGTTCCTAAATATGATGGGGTATCTCTAATTTCACTTTTAGTAAAATCATCATTAATTTTAATAACTACTCCATAGTCATCTAAATCTTCTTGAGATTCATTGTTTCCTAGAGAGATTGCTCCCATAAATTCTCCAAAATAGTCTTCCTCTACCAATCCATAATCTACATTTAATTTTCCTTCCACACTATACACAGATGATAGTGCTACAAATGGATTATCGTAACTTATTAGGCTAGAAACTAAAGAAGACGATTGTGGAGTAGTAGTCACTTGATCAATAGATTCAGTTAAAGATGTAGTTAAATGAACATTTACATTTAAATCTTTAAAATCCTTGGTTCTATATTCTACAAAATCTTGATTGAAAATACCAGTAGTATAGACCATTCTAAAAAAATTCATAGAATCAATGTCTCCTCCAGACTTGTTAACAAAATCCATTTGTATTACGACGAAATACAAATTGTTTTTAGTTAATCCGTGCACTGTAGTTTTATTGATAAACGGGATCTTCTCAGAAAAGTTTCCGTTATAATTGTCTTTAGATCCACATATATACTGATTGGTTGTAGTTACTGACCCATCAGAACTATTTAGTGTAAACTGTACTGGGGTACATCCTTTACTTATGTCGTAAAACGAGAACGTCACTTTGGACACTTTTACATATTTTATTGGATCATAATCTAATCCCCAGTTTACTTTAAGATAATCGTTGTCTGCATAATATCTCCATTCTGTTAGATTTATAAATCCAGTTCCTAGCATACTAAAATCAATCATTCCGGATACTGCAAAACTAGATAACTCTCCATATCTACAAATCGGAGTTATAGTGTAATTTAAAATATCAGATTTTCTTAAATCAGCTAGCCCTACTACTAATCCAGTAGTAGAGTATATTGGATTGCTAGATAAGTTACAATCCAGCTTAAATTGATCAACATTTATTTTAGAAGATGTAGTATAAGCTCCATTAAATTGTAGAGCGAATTCTGGATTAACATTATTTTTATTATCCATTGATTCTATATTCAATACACTTATGTCTCTAGATACACTAAATGTGTCGATACTCTTCAACTCAATAACTATAGTTAAATATCCAGATGTTTTACTTGTAAATACTTGCCAGTTAGTATTAGTTTCTACATTATTGGTGTCAATTATGTATGGATCTCTTAAATCATCTTCTATATAGGTTAAATTGTTTTCCTTGTCTACTATCCCTACATGTATTTCTAAAATTCCATCATAAGATCCATTTAGGTATTTTGAAATTCCGTCAGACGCTATTATAAATTTATCTCCAGGATTGAGCTTATATAAAGATTTTTTATCTTCGTCCAAAATGTCTAATCTGATATAAGCATTGTCTGTATTTATATTGGTACTGATTCCAAATTTTCTCCCTAGTTCTTCTGTACTTATTTGTCTTTCTGGTGAAGGAAAACTTCCTAGCTGACTTTTCCCTGTTAGAGGATTATACGAAGCTACGTATATAATTCCTCCATATTCCGTCACTCCTACCGGAATATACCCAGATGGTAATCTTGCTGTTTCTACTCTCCCATTTCCTACATCATTCTGAAGAATGAACTCATTTCCATCATAAGTTACTAACGTTGCATTAAGAGCATCAGTAAGAACATTAGCTGGAGTGTTAAGCGGATGTAAATCCTTTATAAGCCCTTCTGTAAACGTATTAACTGCTTCTTTTCTCATATTTTTACCTATTTATTGTTTTAAAACCATTAGATTCTAATTCTCCCAAATATTCTGCTTTATCTGTTTTAAAATCTTTCTTTAGATATCTATATCCTAGATCAGTTCCGGTAGGGATTCTAAAAAAATATTTCTTACTATATTCTGCTACTTTACACTCTTTGAATATTTTGTATAGCATGACTGTATTATCAAATGTAAAGTATTTCCTTTTTCTTCCTTTAGATTTCTGTTGATCTAGATAGTTTTGATATTGTGTATCTGATAAAGCAAAATAATAGTATCCATCTCATTGGATTTTAGCTCTATTATATAGTACTCTGATCTTTATAATCATTTTTTTTATATAATATTGAAAATGTTTAAGAGAATCAAAGGTCAAGTTTCCTATATAAAATAGAAATTTGTTTTTGGAATCATCCTTCAATATTGTATCACCTCCATAAACATTATGCAAATATATAGATTTTCATCCATAATTCATAATTCTTTCTATATCTTTTTTTGAAACTTCTGGAAATGCTTCAGAGACTTCTTCATAATAGTCTTTAGCAGTCTTGGGAGTGGACACGTAGTATTGAAGTCCTTTATTAGTATTTTCAGTAATTAAATCCCTCATTCATTTACTCACATATATTGGCTTGTGAATATCTCTTTCACTAGCAATATACATTAGTTCCAAGTGATACCCAGAAAAATTGGATGTTAAGTAATCTACATCCAATCACTTACCATTTCTTCTTGCCTTTTTAAAATCTTCTCCATGAATCCTTCTCATTTGTATATAACATTCTCTCTGAGTAGGTAGCTTAAAGGTAGCGTTATTATTTATAATATCTAACAATACAATTTTAACTGAATAATAAAATATTCTTATAGCTACTGCTCTTCTGTCTAATGTATTAAATAGTCTCTTGCAGTCATTCCTAGAAATCAATAATTTTTTTATAGGAAAGTTAGCAAAAAGATCTTTGCTTGTAAAAGCGTATCCTGTCGCGAAATTCATATGTTTTCAATATCTGACCATCTAAAAGAAGAAACTCCGAATTAAATCGGAGTTCTATCTTTAAATGGTTATCGTATAGGTTTAAATGAAAAATTAAATCTTTTTCTGTCCCAACTAGAATTAGCATCTAGAATTTCATTCCATTCATTTTGATTGATGTAGTATGGAACTCTAGCAGCGCTACATAATTTCAGCCATTCTTGATAAAGCATTTGGTATTCTTGGAGTATAGCATTATTATGGGATACTAATCCATCTCTCCTCAATCTAGTCATTGCACAGTATGTAGCTATAGCCAACGCTTCTTTTTCTGTAATATAAGGTAATCCTTCACTATCTAATACTACTCCTTTATATAATATATTAATTGTACCATAATCTCTGTCGAAATACAATTTATCCCCCACCCTTTCGTATTTAACATATCTTCCAGAGATGTATAAAGGAGATTGTGTAATTTTTCTAGTTTCTATGTAATTTTCAGTAAACTGAGATGAATAATCCCCATTTACTGTCTTATTAGTAGTGTATTTTCAATCCTCCCATCCATATGTTACCGCTTCTAATATATCACAATTACATGGAAGTGACATGGAAAATCCTTCAACCTTTTGTCCACATCCGTTTCTACAGGGAGGAGTATCACAAATTAAATTTGCTGAATATCTATATAATTTAGTAAATTTATTACCTATATGTTTTCACGCTATAAGTCCAATTTCTTCAAAGTCTTCAGGAGTTAATTCTACCCCATATAACTGCTTTATCAAAGGATAAGCAGTATAAAATTCATCCATATGTTCCATTATCTAGCAATTTGATCATTAACAACAGGCATTGGAGCAAGTTGACGATAAAACCTTATCTTTTTCTCTGTAAGTCTTCTTTTAATTTCATTGTTCAAGAATGATGGATTATCAATATCCTCCGAGTTACAGCAGTTATACTCCATTGCTTGCCTAGGGTCTTTAAAAATAGCTACTACTGATACCATCCTTAATAAGGGAGCGTTAAAAACAAAACAGTCATACATATTATTTTTATTAGGAGTCATATCTACATATACATACGGTCTATTTTTACCTCTTTTTCTGTATTTGTGTGCTCTCCAAGAATTTATACTATTATACCATATAAAAGGTAACTGTCTATCTGTTGCTCCAATATATTCTATAGCATCAGTTCCAAAGTCTGCTATCACCTGAGGAATTTCAAAGTGTGCTACTAATTCATCATCTTCTGATTGAACACAGCATCTGTCTAGAGATTCACAGTCTACTGGGATGCAATTTATAGATAGCATTAAATCTTTTTTTGGAAGTATTCCCTTCAGTGCATACTCTTTAATAATCTGTAATCTTTCGTCTATAACATCATCCTCTAGCTGATCTAATGATAAAGATAAATTAGCTGAATAGCCTCGTAATCCAGCTTGGATATCATTAAATATTGCTGATGCAAGTTTACTATATACCATATATTTAAAATAAAAAAGGCGAAAGGCAAAAGTGCCCATCGCCTTTATTTGGTTGATAATTTTACTAAGCTTTTGCAGTTACAGTTACTTTACCCTGAGCTTCTTTGCCTTGGTAAACTACTTTGACATTTATATCACCAGTTGGTGTACTACCCGAAGTTTTCAGACTACTTCCGGTGATAGATGCTCCAGTCACAGAACCGACAATAGACCAAGTTCCTCCAGAAGTCTTTTCTTGACTATCTACAGTAAACTTAAGAGCTATAGTTTCTCCTTGTTTAACTGTCTGTCCAGCAGGAACAGCTACTACGATTTCCGGATCGTCTTCGTTAGTAATAGTTTCTAACGAGAGACCAGCAGCAGTAATAGCTGCTTCAAATGCTTCAGCTAAATCCTGTCTTACGAAGAATACATGATGTGTAATGGAAGTTACCGTATCACCTACAGCATCAGATCCCATAATTCCTCTATCTTTGCAGTATTCTAGAGTGTATTGGTTATATAGCATTCCTATAACTGGCATTTCATCCTGCGTAGGAGAACCAAAACGTAGAGCTTCCAAAGTCGGAAGTCTTAAATTTTTCATAATATAAGTATATGTACCGAAACCTTCTTTACCATTGGCAATTACTGCTTCTGATACTTTCTTATATTGATTTTGGTCGTCGGGATATACGGATACGGTTGCAGAAACTAATTTCTGAAGCTCAGCTTTATTAAATACTTCGTATTCGTCTGTTCCAGAAATAACTACTTTATTACTTTCGTTCTTACTAGCCTTGATATAAGGATAGAGATTTTGTTGGAAGAATCTAACAGCTTTTACCATATTGTCAGCAATAGTAGAAGCGTTATCTCCATGAGCTACTTTAAATTCAATATGAATAGGTTTGCTCTTATAAACTGTAGCTGCTGTAGCCATAGTTGAAGCTTGACTTCCAGACAGTCTCATAAATAACTCAATTCTATAGAAATCTTCGGCTCCAGCCTCAGACGGTGCTGTCGGAGGGGTGAATGTAGCTTTACTTATGATTCCTTTATATCCTTCTCTTTTGGAAATATATTTAACAGAATCTTTATTAAATCTTCCAACTCTCTTAACTCTAAATTGATTGTTTTTACCTTCGAACTTAACTAATCCGCTTAGTTCGTCAGTATCTGAATTGATAACTACTGTGTTTGTGTAAGTAAACATAGATTAAAATTATTATTTAGTTTGCGGCTGCTGTTGAACTGGTGAAGCAATAGCCTGATTAATAGGAATATTTGTTTGTAATCTTGGGTCTCCTGCATTTTCTAGCAGAAGTGTTACCAGCTCCTTTACAATCTCATAACATACATAATCTGGTCACTCAAGAACTTGAGATGTATCCTCTACCAAGTCTAACTCTTCTTGAGTTAATCTTATATACTGAGGAGTCTTTATATAATCAATAAATACTTTTTCTAACTCAAATAATGAGTTGTCTTTTCCATATCGAATTTCCATTCTTACTGGAGAGACATTTCCGTATCTTAATTTAGCTAAGCGTTCTACGTTTGAAGCTGATCCTTTAGTTAACTTTATAGTAGTTGG
>ERZ780166.1261-NODE-1261-length-14236-cov-1.837741_pt1 | contig 14236 bp, 6 predicted proteins | sample MGYA00511366_ERZ780166 | MGnify/ENA primary metagenome ERZ780166 (study PRJEB29588, sample SAMEA2162231) | human gut metagenome | biome: human gut; feature: human-associated habitat; material: faeces | place: Denmark | collected 2008/2010 ...
CGGCGTATCAATGGTGTCATCAGCGATGTCAATGATGAATTGTTAATTGGAGTATCGGTATCAATTCCCGGTACTAATATTGGCACGGTGAGTAATATGGAAGGGAAATTTGAATTGGAAATACCGGAGGACGCTAAGAAATTGCAAGTGTCTTATATCGGTTTTGACACGCAGGAAATTTCATTGTCGCCCGGCAAGACGACATTCAACATTGTAATGGGAGAGAATGTGAAAATGCTTTCAGAAGTAGTAGTGGTTGGTTATGGCACGCAAAAGAAGGTGAACCTGACCGGTTCGGTTGCTACGGTAAATTTGGAAAAGGAATCACTTTCCCGTCCTTTGGTCAGTGCTTCGCAGGCGTTGAGCGGTATGACAGCCGGTTTGCAGGTGATGCAAAGCTCCGGGACTCCATATAATGAAGGCTTTTCTTTCAATATTCGGGGAGTAGGTACCCTGAACAGTTCTTCACCACTCGTGTTGGTGGATGGGATGGAACAAAGTCTGAATAATGTAGATCCCAACGATATTGCTTCTATTTCCATCCTGAAAGATGCGGCCTCGTGTGCTATTTATGGTAACCGTGGTGCTAATGGTGTTATTCTATTGACTACCAAGAAAGGTACGGACGGGAAAATCAACGTGACCTATTCAGGAAAATTCTCCTATAATACACCGGCTAATCTGATCCGTATGGTTTCAAACTATGCCGACTACATGGAATTTATCAATGAGGCTTCGGACAATGCAGGGCAGGCACAGGTGTTTAGCCAAACTACCATTGATACGTGGCGTGCAGCGGCCAGTAATCCGAATGGAATATCCGAATCGGGCTATCCGAATTATGTGGCCTATCCGAATACGGACTGGTATGATGAGGTGTATAATCCGAAATTGATGCAGGAACATTCTATTACGCTTACCGGTGCGGAAAAGAGAACCCGGTATAGCCTGAATGCTACGTATGTGGATAACCCCGGTTTGGTGGTGAATTCAGGAATGAAGAAATATTATATGCGCAGTAATCTGGAATCACAGGTTGCCAGTTTCTTGGCTGTGGGGCTGAATGCATGGGGTTATCATGTAGATCAGGAAAGAAATAATGTTGATGATTTGAATGGTTTGCAAATGCAGAAAAGTACACCGGGAACCTATCCGTATTACGATGGGAAATATGGAGCTCCCGAAGCCCTCGAAGAAGATCCGGTAGTCAACAATCCGGTTTATTATCTGAATAGTGCGGGAGGCTCTTATAAAACAACGAAATTCTTTGTGAATCCTTATATTAAGATTGATTTCCTTAAGAACTTCCATTTGACTTCTAACTTCTACTACGATCATTATCGGCAAGAGAATCTGTGGCATTATTCCGATTATCAGGAAAGATTTTCATTCCAACGTGGAGAAACTATGAATGTTCCTCCTACTTCCGAATTGCTTGCGGAGTACCCTGTGAAATATTATATTGATGGAAATCAGAGCTGGAAAAATACTACCACCTTAAACTGGGGACAGATTTTCAAAGGTAAACACGATGTGGCAGCCTTAGTGGGCTATGAGGAATTCCGCAAATGGGCACGTACTACCGACATTAGTAAGAAAGGAATGCTTGATACCAGCCTTACAGACTTTGACGCATTGACGGAGCCTGATTATATTGATGGAAACACTACAGAGTTTTCATCCCGTTCTATCTTTGGTCGTGTTACTTATACGTATGATTCCCGTTACTTATTTGAGGCGAATGTCCGTTATGACGGTTCCTCCCGTTTTTCTCCGGAGAACCGCTGGGGTATATTCCCATCCTTTTCGGCAGGGTGGCGTTTGTCGGAAGAGAAATTCATGAAGAAGCTGAATTGGCTCGACAACCTGAAACTACGTGTTTCCTGGGGACGACTCGGAAATAACTCAATCGGTAACTATGAATGGCAGGCTGTTTATGCTACGGCTCCCCATTATGCTTTTGGCAACAAGGAGGTTCCTGGACTGGGCATGGGAAGTTTTTCCAACTATAACTTGGAATGGGAGACAACTACGGTTACCAACCTGGGTATCGACTTCTCTATGCTGAAAAACCGTTTGAGTGGAACAGTGGAGGTTTATAATAAGTTGACGGACGGTATCTTGTATAATCCCACTTTGTCACCTACTTTGTCTGGGTTCAGTTCTCCCCGACAGAATATTGCAGAGGTTACTAATAAGGGACTTGAAATAACCTTAGGTTGGAATGATCGGATCGGTTCTGTCTCGTACGGCATATCCGGAAACTTCTCTTACAACAAGAATGAAGTAACCAAATACAAAGGAGAACTTGTCCGCGGATGGCAGCAGAATGCGGATGGTAGTTCCACTTATTATACCAATTTGGGTGAGGTTTCAACAGGAGACTTGCAGCGTGTTTTGGAAGGGCACATGATCAATGAATTTTATGTGCTGAACGTATATAAAGGCAATAGAAACTATTTTAATGCCGACGGTACGGTAAATCCGAAAGGAGGGCCTTCTGACGGAATGATCCGTACGGAAGATGATATGAAATGGTTGCAGGCTATGACGAATGCCGGATATAAGTTCTATCCGAAACAGGGAATCGGCAAGAGTAATATCTGGTATGGTGATATCATTTATGCAGACTTGGATGGAGATGGCATTTATGGTGACGACGATGACAAGGATTTCCAGGGTTATTCTAAAACACCGAAGTATTACTTCGGCTTCCAGACAAACCTGTCATGGAAAGGCATTGACTTCTCTATGAATTGGGCTGGTGCTGCCGGATTCAAAATCAACTGGTATCAGTCTGGTGAGAATAGTAGTATAACCTGGTTTGGGTATGGAATAGGTAAAGATGTAGCTTATGACCATTACTTTTACGATCCTGAGAATCCGAATGACCCGCGGACAAATCTTACTTCGGCAAATCCCCGTCTCACCATGGATAAAGCAGCTCAGGTAAGTGTTTCCGGCCAGCATATTCTACATAATGGCAATTATCTGAAACTGAAGAATCTGACAGTCGGCTACACGCTCCCCAAAGATTGGGTACAGAAGGTGTGTATGCAAAATGTGCGTGTTTATGTTTCGGGAGAGAATCTGTTGACGATTACTAAGTTCAAAGGTATTGATCCTGAAATGATGAGTGGAGTGGGCTATGCTCCTATGAGACAATATGCTTTTGGTGTAAATGTTACTTTCTAAAATTAAATGGTATGAACAAGATAAATATAAACAAAGGAAGAAATCTGATGAAAACGATGGCCGCAGTGGTCCTTGTGGGAATGTCAACCGCAGGTTGCGTAGATATGGATTTGTCACCCAATGGAAAGCCGGCGGAAGGGAATGTATGGTCGACTCCTACCTTGGCGGAACAGACGATAGCGGGTGTGTATAATCAACTGTATGTGGATTATAGCGATGTTGCCAATGGATGGTTTGATATATGGTCCAGTACTATGGATTACGGTATAGGTATAGCTCCTACTTTCAATTTCTTATTTGCGACAAATTCTCCGAGCTCTGTTAAGGGGAGTTCTGCTCCCTGGCAAAGATTCTATAAGGGAATTATCAAGGCAAATGATGTGATTGGCAATCTGCCTACGGTCGAGGGATTTGATGAGACTAAAAGAAGCCGCTATATTTCAGAATGTATGTTTCTGCGTTGCTGGTGGTATTACAGGCTGAATATCTTGTATAATGGAGTTCCTTACTATAAAAATCCGATTAAGGATATTGATGAGGCAAAACTGGCACGTTCCACTCAGGATGAAGTCTGGGGATATATAGTGGATGATCTGACTTCCTGTATCAATAATCCGGATTTGCCGGATAAATACAGTTCGGATGATGCCAATTACGGGCATATTACAAAAGGTGCAGCCTATGCTTTAAGAGGCAAGGTATATCTGTGGATGAAAGAATGGAAAAAGGCGGCTGATGATTTTCAGGCAGTAAAGGATTGTGGATACACGCTTTATAAAGGTGCGGGTGAGGAGTCATACAAGAAACTGTTTAAGGTGGAAAATGAGCGTTGCGATGAAATGATATTCTCTTTGCAATGTCTGGATCATCCAGATTATACGCAAAAGAAGAACAGAGGTTTCGGTAACAGATGCTTGCCGCCTGACCCTTCAGGCAATGGATTGGGATGGAATAATTATATTATAAACCCGCAGTTTGCCGAGTCTTACGAAAATAGAGACGGTAGTAAGTTCAATTGGGATGACATTATCCCCGGATATAATGATATGGGCATTGATAAGCGTATGGTGTATTTCCTGCGGAATAATATCACGGAGACTGAAAGAAAGAACGCAGTAGCTGCGGGGGCTGATATGTCCAAATATGATGCTTCCGGTAACGAGGAGAGGATTAAAAAAGCCTATGAAAACCGTGATCCGAGAATGGCAATGTCCGTTATAACCCCTTATGCCTCTTTTCTTGGTGGGGTTGAAGGAACTCCTAAAGAGTATGTGATGCGTTATCCTTTCCGTTCTTATACCACATATGGGGATTTGAAAACAGATACAAGTTTGAAGTTCTATTACTTAAATCGTAAGTTTGTGGGTGAAGGATTAGAGTTGCCGAATATATATTCTGAATTGGATTTGCCGTTTATCCGTTATGCGGATGTTCTGTTGAATTGGGCGGAGGCATTGAATGAGTTGAATGATCTTCCCGGAGCCATAAGCAAAGTGAATGAGGTGCGCGAAAGGGCAGGTGCCCAATTACTGGGAACCAACGAATTTACTCAGGTTACAGGAAAAACAGATATGCACCAGCGTATCATGAACGAACGCCATTGGGAATTAATAGGTGAAGACGTGATTTATTTCGATGAGATTCGCTGGAGAACCTGGAAAGATCTGAAGTTCTATAAGGACAAAGAAGGCAAGATGAATGGTATGACTCAGATATGGGGAACCAGAACTAATAATTATGCCTGGGGAGGAGATCATTACTGGAGTCTTCCGATACCGGCGAGAGAAATGCAAATGAATCCTAATATGGTGCAGAATCCGGGTTGGGATTGATGTGATTGAGTCTCTGCATACTTCATAATCTCTTTATAGGGGTTATGGAGTATGTGTCGTTTTTTATATGGTTATTAATTAAAATCAGATAGTTATGAAGTTTATAAAACATCTTTTCTCAGGAATCGTTCTCCAGGGAATAGGTTTGTCTTTGTTTGCGCAGACAGATAAACCTAATATCGTAGTGATAATGACGGACCAGCAACGTGCCGATTTGTGTGGACGTGAAGGTTTTCCTATGGATATTACTCCATTTGTCGATGAATTGGCACATCAGAACGCTTGGTTCGATAAAGCGTATACGGTTATGCCGGCCAGTACTCCTGCACGTTGTTCCATGTTTACCGGCCGTTTTCCAACTGCAACTCATGTACGTACCAATCACAATGTGCGTGACATTAATTATGCGAAAGACTTGGTAACCGTTCTGAAGGAGAATCATTATAAAACTGCTTTAGTAGGTAAGAATCATGCTTATCTGAACTCAAAGGATATGGATTTTTGGTCTGAATATTCTCACTGGGGGAAGAATAAGCCGGTGACGGAAGGAGAGCGTGCTATTTCCAAATTCTTTAAAGAGGCAGTCGGGCAGTATCTGGAACCTTCGCCTATACCTTTGAAAGATCAGCAACCTACGAGAATTGTGGATGAGGCTATAGAATGGATAGATAGCCAGAAGGACAATCCGTTCTTTGTATGGATTTCATTCCCTGAACCGCATAATCCGTATCAGGTTTGTGAACCTTATTATTCAATGTTTGCACCGGATAAGATTCCGGCTGTGAAGACTTCACGGAAGGATGTATTGAAGAAGGGAGAAAAGTATCAGATTCTGGCGGAACTGGAAGACGCTTCTTGTCCTAATCTTGAAAGAGACCTGCCTCGGTTACGTGGAAATTATATGGGGATGATTCGTCTCATTGATGATCAGATCAAACGCTTGGTTGAGGATCTGAAGGAAAAGGGACTATTCGAGAAAACTATCATCGTTGTTCTGTCCGATCATGGAGATTATTGTGGTGAATACGGACTAATTCGTAAGGGAGTAGGCTTGTCTGAGTCTCTAACCAGAATACCGATGGTTTGGGCAGGCTATCAGATAAAGAAGCAGCCTAAAGCTATAGATGCGCATGTTTCGTTGGCCGATCTTTTCCCTACTTTTTGTACTGCGATAGGTGATTCAATACCGGTAGGTGTTCAGGGACGGAGTTTATGGCCTATGTTGACGGGTAAAGAATATCCGAAAGAAGAGTTTTCAAGCGTTGTTGTACAGTTAGGTTTTGGCGGAGAAGATGTTCCTTTGGACGATAGCTTGACTTTTGAGCAGGAAGGTGCGCTGGGACCCAATAAGGTGGCTCATTTTGACGAACTGAATACATGGACTCAAAGTGGAACCTCTCGAATGGTACGTATGGGTGACTGGAAACTGATTATGAATAGTTATGGAAAAGGGGAACTGTACAATTTGAAGAAAGATCCGTATGAAATTAATAATTTATTTGGAAATCCCAAGTTGATAGATAAGCAGAGCGAGTTGCTGACAAAATTGTTGGCTTGGGAATTGCGTTTGCAGGACCCGTTGCCATTACCAAGACATCGTTATCATTTTAAACGAAATCTTTATAATTATCATTTAATACAAGATAATAATTTAGAAAATCAAAGCAGTTTCTAAATAGGATACTTTATAAGATATAAACATGAAGAAGAATTATATATTGCTGCTATTGCTTTGTCTTTGTTTTGCAGGGTGCAAGGAAAAGCTGGTTGTAGAGTCCGACCATCTGCCCATTGCCGACCCTTACGTAATGCTTTACGAAGGCAAGTATTATGCTTACGGCACTGGAGGTACGGTAGAAGGAGAAGGCTTTGCCTGCTTCTCTTCCGACGACTTGAAAAACTGGACGCGTGAGGGGCAGGCACTGTCGGCTGCCAATTCCTACGGTACGTGGGGATTTTGGGCACCGGAGGTGTACTATATCAAGTCTAAAAATAAATTCTACTTGTTTTATTCCACCGAGGAACATATCTGCGTGGCAACGGCAGATGTGCCCCAAGGGCCGTTCCGTCAGGAGGTGAAGCAGCCGATATGGGGTGAGAAGAGCATCGATACCTCTCTGTTCATTGATGATGACGGCACGCCTTACCTTTATTTCGTGCGCTTTACAGATGGCAACGTCATTTGGGTGGCAGAGATGAACGATGATTTGACTGGTATCAAGCAGGAAACGCTGACGGAGTGCATCAAGGCGGAAGAGCCGTGGGAGCTCTCGCAGGACAAGCCCGCCAAGGTGGCAGAAGGTCCCTCTGTTCTGAAGAAGAACGGCATCTATTATCTGATTTACTCGGCAAATCACTTTGAAAGCAAGAACTACGGAGTGGGTTACGCCACCTCGGACAGCCCGATGGGACCTTGGACGAAATACGTGGGAAACCCCATTCTGCAACGTGTAGACGAATTGATGGGTACCGGTCACGGAGTACCTTTTCTTTGCAAGGACGGTAGCTGGAAATACATCTTCCATGCACATTGGAGTTCCACGAAAGTACAGCCGCGCACTTCGTATATCAAGGATTTTGCCATTTCGGACCGGGGAGTTGTCTCTATCGGCGGTGACATTATTCGTCCGCAGGTGGTGAGCAATGCGTCGGAAAAATAAGAAGCTAATTATATAACAACAATAAAACAGATGTAACTATGAGACTAAAAAGATTGTTTTTGGGGGTAATGCTTTTGGTGGGCATTACGGGTGCAGGAGCGGCAAATGCTGCTCCGGAAGACATCTCTGCCTCTATTTCCTTGAAAGTGCCGGGGAATGATGCCAAGCAATATCCGCTGGCCTTGCAGAAGATGCAGGATGGTATGTACAGCTGCCGGGCTTCGGAAACGTTGCCGTTGGACATCATCCGCCAGGTGGTGGACAAGGATGGCAAACAGCGCATTACCGTCACACTCAAGGCGCTGGAAAATGTGTATTTCAACTACGGGGAACAGATAAAGACCGGTTACAAGCATTCGGACTGCCAGTTCTACATGCCGGGCTTCTGGTATCGCCGCAACCTGCGTTCGCCGAAGGAAGCTCCTTCTTTCCACACATCGGACAGTTGGCTGGTGCGTGAGGACCGTTTGAGCACTCCGCTGACGGCAGCTTTCAATCCGGTAAGCGGTACGTCCATGTCGGTTATCCGTATTGACAAGTTCGACAAGGAAGCTTTGACCACTCATAAGGAGGGAGAGATAATCTTGTCCGGTGAGACTTCCATCGGATATACCGGTTTCTGCAATGTGGATGGTGTGACTGGCTTGGCATACGGTTTCCCCTATAAGGAAGCACCGAAGACATATATCCGCAAATTGACGCTGGCTCCTGCCGTTGAGGCTTTCCAGTTGCTTCGTAAGGGTGACAGCATCTCCATGACTTGGGAGGTGTCCGAAAGGAATGCTGCCGATTTCTCGGAATGCGTACAGCGCACCTGGGAGTATTGTTATGACACTAACCGTCCGAAACCGGTTGACACACCTTACACGGTAGACCGCATGAAGGAGGTGATGAGCAACTTCTTCGTGGAAAGCTATGTTGGCAATACCCCCACTCATTATTATTCCGGTGTAGAGTTGGAGACTGCTACTTGTGCCAATACCGATGTTGCCGAAGTGGGCTTTGTGGGACGTACGTTGCTGAACGCTTTCAATGCTTTGGAGTATGGCAAACAGCAGAACCGCCAAGACCTGGTGGACAATGCCAACCATATCTTTGACACTTATCTCCAGAACGGTTTTTCGCCTGCCGGTTTCTTCAACGAAGTGGTACACTACAACCGCGACTTCAAGGAAACCAGACATAGCATTCGACGTCAGTCCGAAGGCGTATATGCCATTCTGAACTATCTGAACTACGAGAAACAGCAGAAGCGTAAACACCCCGAATGGGAGAAACGCATCAAGGGCATGCTGGACAGCTTCCTCAAGTTGCAGAACGAGGACGGCAGCTTCCCGCGCAAGTTCAAGGATGATTTCTCTATCGTGGATGCCAGCGGTGGTAGCACGCCTTCGGCAACATTGCCTTTGGTGATGGCGTCCAAGTATTTCAAGGACAAGCGTTATCTGGCAAGCGCCAAGCGTACGGTAGACTATCTGGAGAAGGAACTGATATCCAAAGCCGATTATTTCTCTTCTACGCTGGATGCCAACTGCGAGGACAAGGAAGCCTCCTTGTATGCTGCTACGGCTGCTTATTATCTGGCTTTGGTTACCAAAGGAGAAGAGCGTGCACACTATGCCGGTCTGGCAAAGAAAGCCGCTTATTTTGCCTTGTCATGGTATTATACTTGGGATGTTCCTTTTGCCGAAGGTCAGATGCTGGGAGATATCGGCTTGAAAACCCGTGGTTGGGGAAATGTGTCGGTAGAGAATAACCATATCGATGTATTTATCTTCGAATTTGCCGATGTGCTGCATTGGCTCTCCAAAGAGTACAACGAGCCGCGCTTCTCTGACTTTGCCGAGGTGATATCCACTTCCATGCGCCAGTTACTGCCGTATGAAGGACACATGTGTGGCATTGCCAAAGTAGGCTATTACCCGGAAGTGGTGCAGCATACCAATTGGGATTACGGACGTAACGGAAAGGGATATTACAACAATATCTTCGCTCCGGGCTGGACGGTTGCTTCTTTGTGGGAGTTGTTCACTCCGGGACGTGCGGAGCAGTTCTTGTTGAAAAAATGATAGTCTAAACAGTAACCAATATTGTATTTATGAATAAGATGATGACTTTGTTGGCAAGCGTGATGCTATTGGCATCGGCTTGCACGGGCAAACAGGCGAGTGAAAAGACTGCTTCTGGACTGGAACCTGCGAACTTCCGTACGGAAGTGGATGGCAAGCAGACAGACTTGTTTGTTTTGGAGAATAAGAATGGTATGGAAGTTTGTATTACGAATTTCGGTGGACGTATTGTATCAGTGATGGTGCCGGACAAGGATGGCGTTATGCGTGATGTGGTGCTGGGCTTCGATTCCATTCAGGACTACATCAAGTTCCCTTCGGATTTCGGCGCTACCATCGGACGTTATGCCAACCGTATCAACCAGGGTAAGATTACAGTGGATGGGGTAGAGTATCAGCTGCCGCGCAACAATTACGGTCATTGCCTGCATGGAGGTCCCAAGGGATACCAATATCAAGTGTTCGATGCCCGCCAGTTGAGTAATCAGGTTTTGGAACTGACTTATCTGTCGAAAGACGGAGAGGAGGGCTTCCCGGGTAACCTGACCTGCAAGGTCACTTTCTCGCTGACAGATGACGATGCCATCGACATTCGTTACAGTGCCGAAACAGACCGTACCACTGTTGTCAATATGACGAACCATTCTTACTTTAACCTGGACGGTGACCCCTCCAAGTCCAATTCGGATTATCTGCTCACTATCGATGCAGATGCTTATACCCCCGTGGACAGTACCTTCATGACTACCGGTGAGATTGTTTCCGTAGAAGGTACGGATATGGATTTCCGCACTCCTACTGCTGTTGGCGCCCGTATCGACAATGACTTTGAGCAGTTGAAGAACGGCAAGGGCTATGACCACAACTGGGTACTCAATACGAAGGGCGATGTCACCCGCCCGTGTGCCACCCTCGAATCTCCCTCAACGGGTATTGTGCTTGATGTCTATACCAACGAACCGGGCATTCAGATTTATGCCGGTAACTTCCTGGATGGCACACTGACCGGAAAGAAAGGTATCGTGTACGGTCATCGTGCGTCCGTCTGTTTGGAGACGCAGAAATATCCCGATACGCCCAACAAGCCGGAATGGCCTTCGGCAGTACTTCGTCCGGGCGAGAAATATATGAGCCAGTGTATCTTTAAGTTCTCTGTAAACAAGAATTAAAAGATCATTTCTTTATTATTTCAAAGTGAATCGCCGGTGAAGATTGCTTCTCCTGCGGTTCACTTGAGTTTTTTTATCCAAAAGGAGAACACTATGAAAAATAGCACAATCAGACGATACACCTTTCTTTTACTGACCTTATGTACTGTTGCGTCAGTTGCGCAAAATACAAAGTATGTCAACCTGTTTATCGGTACTTCCGGTGATAACGGGCAGGTAGCTCCGGGTGCTGCTGCTCCTTTCGGAATGGTTTGTGTGTGTCCGGATAACGATCCGCGCAGCCATGCCGGTTATGATTACGCCGTGACTAAGGTCTCCGGTATCTCTGTCAACCGCCTTTCCGGAGTGGGATGTAGTGGAGGGGGAGGAAATCTGCGCATTCGTCCGGTAGCTCCTTCACAGGAGTTGCATATGAAGAAGAATCACGAGAAAGCAACTCCCGGTTATTATTCGACAGCCTTTACCAATGGCATCAAGACAGAGCTGACTGCGACTCATGCGATGGCGGTGGAACGTTATAAGTTTCCCCGAAGCATTTCCGCTGCTCTTTGGGTGGACTTCGCCTCTACGTTTGAAGACGTGGCTACCTGTCAGTATAAACGTGTATCGGATACCTGCATTGAAGGCTATGTACAGGCAAAGAATGTCTGCGGACATGGACGCTACAAACTTTATTTCTCCTTAAACACCGACCAGCCTTTCCAACTGGAGGAACAGAAAGAGACGACTGCCTGCCTTACTTTTGGCAAGAAGGTACGTGCGGTGGAAGTACGTATCGGACTTTCCGCACTCAGTTCCGAATTGGCTAGCTGGGAATGTGCCCGCTGGGAAAAGATGGACTTTGCCGAACTGAAATCACAGACCGGCAACCAATGGGAGAAACAACTTTCCGCCATCGACGTGAAAGGCGGAAAGAAAGACGATAAGGTAATCTTCTATACATCACTCTACCGTGCTTATCTGAGTCCGGCTGATGTGAGTTCTCCCGATGGAGCTTATCTGGGTACGGATGGGAAAGTATATATATCAGAAGATTTCCGCTATTACAGCAACTGGTCGTTATGGGATACCTTCCGCACTAAATTTCCTCTGTTGGTGCTGACCGAACCTGCGAGAATGCGGGATATGGCAACCTCTCTGATTCATCTGTATGCAACGGGAAAGAAAGACTGGTCCACCGGATTCGAATCCACCCCGACAGTGCGCACCGAACATGCTGTGATTCTCTTGCTGGATGCCTACCGGAAAGGAATCACAACCCTTGATTTCCGCAAAGGCTATGCAGGTATGAAGGAGGAAATGGAACGGCTGCCCATGCGTTCGCCCGATCAGAAGATGGAATCGGCTTATGATTTATGGGCCATGGCTCAGATCGCCGAAATCATCGGTGAAAAGGCAGATTCTGAACAATATAGACAACGCTCGGTCTCTCTCTTCGAGGAAACCTGGAAGAAGGAATTTATGAATGTCACTCCTGCTTTTGAAGTGATGAAGAATAACGGACTCTATCAGGGAACCCGCTGGCAATACAGATGGGCAGCTCCGCAATACATCGATAAAATGATAGAGTGGGTGGGACAAGACTCTCTCCGTTCGCAGCTCACCTATTTCTTCGATCATCACCTCTATAATCAGGGAAACGAACCGGATATTCATGTCCCTTATCTGTTCAACCGGCTAGGAGCACCGGAGAAGACCCAACAGATAGTGCGAAGCCTGATGACTGAGCCGATGATCCATAAATATGGAGGAAACTCGGAATTTAAGACTCCTTATCTGGGCAAAGCATTCAAAAACGATCCGGAAGGGTATAGCCCCGAAATGGATGAAGACGACGGTACGATGAGTGCCTGGTACGTGTTTGGTGCAATGGGCTTCTACCCTCTGCTTGTGGGAGACGAATACTATGATCTGACCTCTCCGCTTTTTGATAGGGTACTGTTGCGGTTGGCGAATGGGAATACACTTACCATTCAGACAGAAGGACGAAAAAAGAAAGACGCACCGATCAAAAGTATCCATTTCAACGGAAAAAAGATTGATGACTACCGTATATCTCACAATGAACTGATAAAAGGCGGAGAGTTGATTTTTAATTATAAATAAACCGAATTTAAATAAGGCTGACTCTTTAGTCAGCCCAAAAAATATTCAAAATGAAACAGAAACGATCTTTTAAAATAGGAGTTGCGGGTACGCTGTTGACTGTCGGTTTGCTGACAGCTGCTTTTACCACATGTACTGCTAATGAATCTGTAAGGGTGGTAGACCGTCCCGATACACAGTCGACTAACGCGAATTACGTGAGCTATCGGGCTCCGCTTCGTCCGTTGAATTTTATTAAGTTGCCTGTTGGCAGCATTCAGCCGGAAGGTTGGGTAAAGAAGTATCTCGAACTGCAGCGTGAAGGTCTGACCGGACATCTGGGCGAGATCAGTGCCTGGCTGGAGAAAGACAATAATGCCTGGCTGACGACCGGCGGCGATCATGGTTGGGAAGAAGTCCCTTACTGGCTGAAAGGTTACGGCAATCTTGCCTATATCCTGAATGATCCGAAGATGATTGCGGAAACAAAAACATGGATTGAAGGTGTATTTGCCAGTTGCCAGCCCGACGGTTACTTCGGCCCCATCAACGAACGGAACGGTAAACGTGAATTGTGGGCACAAATGATCATGCTCTGGTGTCTGCAATCTTATTACGAATATTCTCAGGACCAACGGGTTATTGACCTGATGACGAACTATTTCAAATGGCAGATGACTGTTCCCGACGATAAGCTTCTGGAAGACTACTGGGAAAACAGCCGTGGCGGTGACAACATCATCAGTATCTACTGGCTTTACAACCATACTGGGGATGCTTTCCTACTCGAATTAGCCGAGAAGATTCACCGTAACACAGCCGACTGGACGAAATCCACCTCCTTACCTAACTGGCACAATGTAAATATCGCCCAATGTTTCCGTGAACCTGCCACTTATTATATGCAGACCGGAGATTCAGCGATGCTGAAAGCCTCTTATAATGTCCATCATCTGATACGGCGTACTTTTGGACAGGTTCCCGGAGGTATGTTCGGTGCGGACGAAAATGCTCGTCTGGGATATATCGATCCCCGACAGGGAGTGGAAACCTGCGGTTTGGTAGAACAAATGGCTTCCGATGAAATCATGCTTTGCATGACAGGAGATCCCATGTGGGCTGAACACTGTGAAGAAGTAGCGTTCAACTCTTATCCGGCTGCCGTGATGCCCGATTTCAAGGCATTGCGTTATATCACTTGTCCGAACCATGCCATCAGTGATTCG
>ERZ780166.1272-NODE-1272-length-14104-cov-3.322514_pt1 | contig 14104 bp, 17 predicted proteins | sample MGYA00511366_ERZ780166 | MGnify/ENA primary metagenome ERZ780166 (study PRJEB29588, sample SAMEA2162231) | human gut metagenome | biome: human gut; feature: human-associated habitat; material: faeces | place: Denmark | collected 2008/2010 ...
ATCTCTCGTGGTTCCTGCTATATCCGTGACAATTGCCCTGTCACTTCCTACAAGCACATTTAAAAGCGATGACTTTCCGGCATTTGGCTTTCCAATGATTACTGTGTTTATTCCTTCCTTCAGAATCCTTCCATTATCTGAGGTTTTTAACAGACCATCTATCTCCACATACTCGTTATCCACAATTGCACGTAGTTTTTGTGGATAACCATCCAGAGAAATGTGTTCAGGGTCGTCAAGTGCCGACTCAATAAATGCAATCTCATGCAAAAGCTGCTCTCTTATCTGCCTGATGCTTCCAAGCACGGCTCCGCCTAGCTGGCTTAAAGAGCTTTTGAGCGCAAAATCATTTTTTGAATTTATTAAAAGCGGAATATGAAATCTCTGAATTATCTAATAAGTTGCTATGTTGGTATGAATTAGATTGGAAACATTTTACAAATGAACTTAAAAAACAAAAAGTTGTTCTATCAGGTTCTCAAAAAGATGATTGGTTTGATCGTTTTAATCGAGTATCATCAGAAATTAAAGAAATACAAACCACAATCACTGAAACAGATAAGCAAATTGACTCTTTAGTTTATAAACTCTACAATTTAACAGATGAGGAAATCAAAATTATAGAAAGCGTAACTTCGTAAAAAATTTATTGTAATTGTTTTATATTCAGACGAAAATTAATTCGTTTTGGTGAGGATTTATTTGTGCTTTGCCAAGTTGTGGTTACTATTCTATTTTATTGAACTAAATAGGATTTTATTCGGATGTTAGCTGAAGTGTTTTGTTCTCTAAACGTATAGATTGGTATTCAGGAAAATAAATATTTTTATTATTTGGAACGCTACGCCCCTGTTTTATAATATTCATTAAATCTAAAATTAAATACCCCAAAGAACACTGAACTTTTTGAGAAGTAAAAGTCTTTGCATCCATTGGTTCCACCTTATATAAACCATTAAGCCAAAAACAATAATCATTCTCAACCGATAAAAGACGATTAGGATAGTATCTTTTATTATGCTCACACATAGTCTCAATCTCATTAAGAATTGTGGTATCTGGTGTTGAGAAAGAGTTACAAATTAAAAAAGTAAAAATATTATCTGATGATTTTGTTAAAGGATCATATTGCTCCTCAATGGCAGGCATCGCGGACATATTTCCAAGATAGTTTCTGAAAGAGCTGACTTTGTGTCCCATAAAATCATCTATTAAATTTTCTCTTCTCTTTAAATTTTTAACACTTTTAAGATTTTCTATTGAATCTTGAATTTCCTTTTTAGCAGCTTGTGATTTTACTTGGCCTACAGCAATAACATTTTCACAATTATAATAAGTATAAAGCTCATCGTCATTGGGAGAGAATTTTAGGGCAAAGTCCTTTTCAAAGATAATAATATCACATTGTTTTGAGATAGAGCCATAGCTATCAATTACAAATCCACTTCCAACACCAACCCCTGCAGGTAGAAGACGTTCTAATTGATCCTTAACACTTTTTTCACGTCCCGAACCTATCGCTTGAGGATGAGAATTTTTCGCAGCTTTATCAAATGCATTTACTAAATCTTTTGACAATCCTTGTAAATATTCTGCTATATTAAATGTTTTATTCATGACCTTCTCTCAAATTATTTTCTTTGCGAATAGCTTATTTTGAAAAAATATGAAATTCAAGTCTAAAACAGTAAAGAGATAAAACGTCACATTCTTATGGCCTATTTTCAATAAAAAATGGCATTTCCGTCCGTTTTTTAGTAATCCCGTCCAAATCGTAACAAAATGTCGTTGGCAAGTTGCATTTTAGGGGCTCCCAATAAAGAAAATATACCGCATAATATAAATAGTTAATGAGCAAAACAACTATTTATGAAAGGAAAAACTATGTGGTATGTAAAACTTAATGATACGATTCTTCCAACACCTTATCAATATTTTAGCGATTGTCTTAAGGAATGCAAAAGACTGCAATGGGTTATGGTTGCCGTATCCACGGAACCTGTATTTGTTGACTAATTTGGTATCAAGGAGATTTGCTATGTTAAAAAAATTTGAAAATTGGTTGTTAAATAATAATTACAGACCTACCACCGCTTTTGATTATCAAGGAAGAATTGAAAGATTATGTCGTAAAGAAGGTTATACTCTGTCTCATTTGGTTGAAAACATTGCTTTGATTTTACCTGAATATGAAATTAACGGTAAAAAATCAAGTTATGGTAAAAGAAGCCATACTTCAGTTAGACAAGCCTTGAGACGTTTTAAAATGTTTTTGATATCAAATAAACTCGTTGAAAGTGTAAAATAATGACTGATATCAAAACACTAAATGACCACTTTAGAAGGACGTTTAACGGCGGACGAGTTACTTTATCTTGTGGAATATCTGCTAAAAGCCAAAGTGAATTAACAGAAATATTAAATCAAGTTAGATGTTTTAATAATTTCACCAAAGCAAACGATCCATACAACGAGCATGATTTTGGAAGTTTTTACTATAAAGGAGAACAAATTTATTGGAAAATTGATTATTATGATAAAAATTATCAATTTTATTCAGAAAATCCATGTAATCCAAATGTAACTAACCGAGTTATGACGATTATGCTTGCCGAAGAATATTAAAACAAATTAGTCCGATTTGAGTAGTATCAAGTCGGATTTTTTATTTTTGATATTTTAACTTCTTAACATCAATGACAATAAGTTATTTTAAACATCTCATTTTTTAACCCGTGGATGCAATCGTTTTATTTGGTATAGGTTTTATTACTTTTATCAGATTCGGTTATCCACGGGTTGTTTATGGAGATATGGGATATAATTTTATAAGATATTTATGAAATTTCAAACAATTAACCTAATTCTTAATCGGAATGAGGTTGTTTTTTATATCATACTAACTTTAAAACACGACTTTTGCAAAATTTCGCAGAAGTCAAACATAATAATACCTATTTACAATGTGTTATAACTATCCAAAAGAATCTGATATAAATGTATTGTCGTGAATTTTGGGATTTGTAAACGGTTAAACTTCCATTATGATGTTTTTTATAATTTAGTTTCTTTGAGGATTGAGATTAAATAAGTCTTCAGAAAAAATCATATGGTCACTATCAAATTTACCATTCCAATATATTTTAATTTCTTTCATACAATAATAGGTAACATTTAACAATTTTGGTTCAATCGGTTTTAAGTTCATACAATATGACGGTAAGTTTTCTCTCATCATTGCTTGACAAATAGCATCTTGGAGTTCTTGTTCACTAAATCTTCCTCGATTAAATAATATATGAAAATGCCAGTCCGAACTTATCCCATTTTCAGCAAATGCAATAAACCGAAGATGGTGATGCTCCCAATTGTTCATCAAACTCTTTTCAAATGCTTTCATAATGTTTCTTAAATGACTAATTGAGTTATATAAATCTTTAGTCTTCTTGTTTTCTGGTAGTTGTACAGTTAAAAAATGAGTCGGTTTATATTCTTTAGCAATCCATTTATTTAATCTTTTTTTTATCGTGGAAGAATTTGTTGCCTTTTTTCCTTGAGACACAGATTTTATGATATTACCCATTTTTTGACTGTAGGAATCAGGATTTTTATTTGGTATAGGTTCGATTGCTTTTATATCATTTTGTAGTTCATGGGTTGTTTTAGGCTTGTTTATGTGAGTGTTTTGGTTAAGATTTCCATTATTATCACATCTGGAGATATAAAAGAGTATATTAACTATTTTCTGTATATAGTTTATTTTATTTTGCTTGAGTTTTCCATTATAAATACTCTTAAATTTATTATAAAAACCATTTAATAAAGAAGAATTAACTAAATAATCCTTAAAAGAAATACCATATTCAACAAGAAAAGGACTCAATTTTACTTTATCAATAACAGAAATTAATCCATATCTTCTTATAATACCTAAGACATATACATAATCATCAATACATCTTGTTGCATGACTTATTGACAATTTTAACATCTTGTTTTCTGTCATTATCTCTTGCAACCATACTCTTTCATATTTGTATTTATTCATTTTTATCATCCAATTAGTATTTATTTAAGTTATTAATTTTATTTATTTTTTTAATAATAATTAAGTTATTTTTTGATATAAAAATAACAAAGGACGCCTGAATAAAAGCTTCCTCGTATCCCGAACTGATAAAACAGTTATACCAAGATTATGGTGGATTTTGGTAATCGGTTTATAATGATACATTTAAATAGAATTGTTTTTTTCACAAAATCTAATGATAAAATTTCTTAAAGATAAAAATTTTTTGGTTTTACATTTTTGTTTTTCATGACATTATACATATAAAATCACATAAAAATAATGACTTAACCTAATTCTCGTTTGGAATGAGGTTACAAAAAAGTTATTGTCGTTAACGTCACGAACTTTTAACATCTGAATGTCAAAGGTTAAAATCAACTAAGTGTCATTAATGTCAGTTAGTCAACTTTTGTAAAAATTTGCAGAAGTCTATTTGAAAAATAAAAATCAAAGAAGCTCTCTCGCACGTAAAGGCCTTGATTAAAATTCGCTTAACAAAAAAAATAATCTTATCCTGTACGGTACGGCATGGCTGTATGGTATCTATGGAGGGTGTAGGTGTCGGGTATCCTTTATGGCGGTGGAGCTATCCCGTTATGCTTATGCCAGTCCGATATTAAAATAAAGAGACAAAGACGGTTAAATCCTTGCCTCTCTACGTGTCTGTCTATGCAGTTTTTGAACTCCAAAATTATATTGTCGTATTATTTGCCAAATCGGAGCGGTAAAAACTCAACCTGTGCGTAAGTTGATAAATTAAAATAAATCAAGTTGCTGATCTTTTTCTATATGCTTAATATTTAAAATAGAATCTATTTGTTTATTATTTACAACCATACCATCAATAACTACAAAAAACTGTTTATTTAAATTTTTCATAAGCATTATATTATTTAATGTTCCTTTGCTTTCTCCATCCCATATCATTAGTCCATAATCCGTGTCATTAGCCATCTGTTCATCTTTTAAAGTGTATAAATTACGACCTTTCTCATTATGCAAAGCATAGATATTCTTAGTTTGCCACTGTCCTACATTGTTCCTTATAGTTTTACCTGCATAATATACAAAGACATTTTGATAATTTTTCTTAAACAAATATTTTTGAATACTTAAATCAACCCCTTTAGCATCACCAACTAAAATGGTAATATTCTTAGATATAATATTATCAATTTTTTTTACCGCAGATAATGGTAATTTCTTTATGCTAATAGATCCAGAAATAAAAACTTTCATTAATCAGAAATCCTTGTTTTGGTTAAGGTAAAAACAGATATGTTATTATACCCGTTTTCCTTTAAAGCATCCACATAAGCTCTCAACGTATTTCCACTATCAAAAACATCGTCAAAAATAAGATAATTATTATCCTTATTCAACAAAGAATAACGGATTGAAAGAGAATTTTTAACTTGTGCATATTTATCTTGTTCATCAATATTTTTAATCTGTTCTATATTTGTGGTATCCAAAGCATTAAATAAAAATTGTTTATTAAAAGTTTCTGATATTCCTTTGGCTACTTCAAATACAGGTTGAAAAGGACGAGCCTTATTAGATGGTGGAACTATTAAAATTGTATCTATGTTTGCTATAAATTTCTTAAAATCTTCCGAATTTGATAACAATTCAAGAATCCTTGTTACAGCAGAAAGATTATAACGATATTTTAATTGGTAAACCAAATTCCCCATTTCAGTTCTTTCTGTATCAAATTTACCAACTCCATTTGAGTATTCTCCAACGAGCACACTTCTTAATGTATGTTTATCGTATGCAAAACCTAAATTCCAAGGACCATATAATGCAATCATATTTGAATTCTCCGAGTAATTTCTTTCAGTATACATATAAAAAAAATAAAAGCAATATTTACACAAGTATTATACAGTATGATTAGTTTAATGAAATAATTCTAATTTTCGACTTAATTTCTTAAAATCATCATACCCATTAGTCCGATAATTGCATAGTATCGCGCACCATTAAAAAAGCCTTCCTTTACGGAGGGCTTTTTTAATGGTTATCGGGCGAGGACAGACTTGCGAAGCAACGTCCGGAGCGGATAGTCGGTGAAAACGAGTGTTGAACTTAGCGAATAGCTTAGTGAAACACGAAGTTTGAACCTTACGACGCGAAAGGGACCCGTTGCTTTTAAGCAATGGGAATTTACATTCTTGCCAGCGGCACCATTTTTAAGAATTCCGCATTTGTTGCGGATTTTTTCTTTTTAAACAAGTATTTGTTTAGTCCGATTTTGAACATTTCGAAAATCGCAATTTATTATAGTTAATTATATTCTTAATATTCCGTGCAACATGATATAAATTGGCAACATCAGGAAGAAAGACATAGCGTAACTTAAAATATTAGCGCGTAATATTCCTTTGGAAATGACTTCGTTACTATATGCACTTTGTAAATACTTTTTTGTTATAAATCGCTCGATAAAATATGAGAAAAAACAAAAGAAAACATTATAAAAAACAAGGATAAAAACAAAACCCGATGTAGCAGCAATAGAATTATGAGGAAGATCGGCTAATATTCCATATAAAGGTCCAAGCAGTAAGTATCCTAATGAATGTGAATCTTCAGCAATATAGAAAGCTTCCAACAAAAATACGCCACCTAGAACAGTTGAAACAATGTTTGAAACAGAAACCGCTTCAATTATTTTTGCAGTACTTGTTGTTTTAAAATATCTTTTTTTCAAAAATAAAGTTTCACAAAATATAATTAGCATTAAACAAATGAGTGTAATTACGGAGCTTGATAGAAGCCCCCCCAATCCTCTAATTCCTGAAGTAGCTGCTACAGATTGGATTGTATTTATCCATATGGGTAATCCTCCATTAGCAAATGCCATTGTGGGGAATAAAAAAAATAATAGAAATGCCAAGCTTGATCTAATATAGTTTTTTATCATAGATGGTATCCTTATTTGATGGGTAAGGCGTATATAGTATGCAATCTTAAAGTAAAAAATGTTACATTTTACTTGTTAATTCCTTAAAATCCTCATAATTTTCAGTCCAATAATTGTATGGAACTTACAATAGCTTGTGAATATCGTATTCATCGTAGCCCTCGTAATAATAACTTACATCAATGCCTTTCATAAAGACTTCCCGCTCGTTAATTTTATCGGTAAGGGCATTTTTTAAGAGATGTTTTATTTCAATATCTTTAACCGGGCTTCTTTCCATTGCTGACAGGTAGTCTGCTTTATCAATTTTATTCCAATCAACGACCCGTTGTAGCTCTTTTTTGAATATTAAATCCAGCCAAATTCTTGTTGAGCGTCCGTTTCCTTCTCGGAAAGGATGAGCAATATTCATTTCAACATATTTTTCAACAATTTCATCAAATGTTGATTGAGGCATTTTATCAATATGCTTTAAAGCTTGTTCCAAATACATTACCGGCGCAAATCTGAAATTACCTTTGGATATGTTGACATCACGCATTTTTCCGGCAAAATCATAAATATCCTCAAATAAAAATTTGTGAATCTGCTTCAAACCCGCAAACGTACCAACTTTAAGAGTATTTATTTTACCGCTGTCAAAAAGCTTTATAGCCTTTTCTTTACTGAGTCTTTCTTCAACTTTATTAAGCTCGATTGGGTTTGTGATATTTAATTTATTTTCTAAAACCATTATAAATCATCTTTCATAAAGAACTATATTATACTTTTATGATAATATAACATTGCTGAAATTTATATAATAAAATCAGATTACCAACAATTCAGATTGGTTTAGATAAACTTATTGATAATAATGTGACAGATGAAAATAAACATCAGTATATGAGTTGTCTAGCTGGAAAAGGCGGAAAGCTAGAAACGACCGTTGGATGAACTGTTGGTTTTGGCAAAGAAGTTATAGATTTAGCAAAAAAAATTCCAAGCTCTAATATCTGAAAGCGTTATGGCAGGGTTGGCAATATTTTCAAAGATAGCGCTAAAGACATAACCAATAATTGGAAAGGTCTGCACTATGGCTTAGAAAATAAAGGTAAATATATCAATTTGCTTGAAAGAAAACTTCCTTAATTGCGGATTTTTTGTTTTTAAATTAGGGCTTATCCTGTCAGTTTTGAGATTTTCAAGAGAGTATTTTGGGATAAAGTTATCAGGCTTTATCCCAAAGCTAAGTGTTGAATGTTCCACCATTGAAAAACAAAGATTTTTCTTTCAGTTTTGTATTCAATACCAATTAAATATCTCATTTTTTCGAAACAATCGAACTTTTTAGAAAAGCGCCACCATTTGTAGCTAGTTGTAAAAACTGCGTTCCAGAACAAAAAAACAAGCCCTTATTTTTTCTTAATTTTACAAAAACAAAAAGTGCGAAATTTGTAAAAAGCGGTTGATTTTATTATTAGTTTTAATACAATAAATCTTGCAATTTATATATTTTTTAGAAAGGACTAAATTATGAAAATCTTTACAGCGTCTTTGTTTTCGGTAATGTTATTAGCGAATTCCGCAATGGCTTTCTCTCTTCCTTCTACGGCCTCTCTTGATCCCAAAGAGACAAAATTAAAAGTTTGTATGTTACAGGAAGCTGAACAGAATTTGGCGGCAGGAACTTTAACAAAAGACAATATTGACGCTCAGGCGGTTAAAATTGCAGCATCTTGTGCTACTAAAGCTGCTATTAAACATGACGATTCAACAGTTCAGCTTGCAGCTACCGTAATTAAAGGTCTGTTAAAATAATATCCGGGAGGGGCTATGAATAAAATTTCTTTTAAAGCCATACTTGCTGTTATGTTGCCAATAACGGTAGCAGGATGTGGCACGACACATAAAATGAAATTTGCAGATTATACGGAGGCATATAAACTGGCTGATTATTGCAAAGCTGCTGACAGGGCTTTAGATAAAAGCGACGTTTGCCAAATGTCTGCTGAAGATATAAAACCTGATAAATTTAATATTGATGAAAAGCTTAATGGCGGAACGGCTCTATTTTTAGCCCAAAAGACTGATTTATCAAATAAAATTTTTGAAGAAACCGCAAAAGAGATTCAAGAGGATTTAGAATCTATGGGACTCGCAAGAGGCGCCGTTGAGGTGGTGGCAAATGCAAGTATTGTAGATTATAACCCTATGATCATGGATGGAATTTATCTTCACTCATATACCCTCCTTAATGCTTTGGCTCAAAACAATAAAGATGAAGCAAAGATCCAGGTTAACAGAGCATATAATGTTCAGCAAAAAGCGGTAGAAACATTCAGCAAAGAAATACAAAAGCAGAATGAAGAAAACGCTAAAGATGTCGCACAAATGCAGAAAGAGGCGCAAGAGGCAAATCAGAAAAACATTTCTGATATTATGGCAAATTATAAAGAATTTGAACGTTTTAACGGTTATGCGAACTTCGTCAATCCATATGTAACCTATATGAGCGGTTTATATTTGATGACTAATGGACATTCCAACAGCGATTATGAAACGGCATCAAATTATTTGAAACGTGTTTCAGGTATGGTTCGTCATAATAAATTTGTAAAACAAGATTTAAGTTTAGCTAATAAATTAGCTTCAGGCACTCAGAAAAATTTAGCACCGACAGCTTGGGTTGTGTTTGAAAACGGTTTGGTAGCAAACTTTGAGGAATTTCGTTTAGATTTGCCGATTTTTATTGCAACAAACAATGTTAAGACTGCTTCTTTGGCATTGCCTTACCCTAAAGAAAGAGAGATTGCGTATAAAAATATTTCTGTTTCTAACGGAAATAAAAAAGTTACAACGGAACTATTAGCCGATGTTGACAATATTTTTATGGCTGAATTTAAAAAGAAATTACCGATTATTGTTACCAAAGCCGTAACAAAATTAACTTTACAAACGGTTGCTCAAGCTGTTGCCCAAAATGAATTTGGAGATTTAGGCGGTATTGCGATGTCTGCATATTCAGTTATGACGGCCGGTGCAGATACGAGAAGCTGGTATAGTTTACCCAAAAATGTTCAGTTGGCTAAAATTGCCAAGAAAGGAACAAAGCTGACATTAAATATCGGAGGTCAAGATTACAAAGTTGAAGTTCCTCAAAAAGGAAATTCAATAGTTTATGTCAGAGTTCCTGCAACAGGAGCCACTCCGGTAATCAGTGTCTTAGATTTATAGAGGAAAAAATTGATATGAGGAAAATATTTATATTCAGCGTCTTGCTATTTTTGTGGTCATGTGCCACTCCTTTGGAATATGATCATACCAAATTTTCGATTAGTCCGGATGTGAAACTTTTGAACATTAATACATCTAATACGATACGGGAAAGAGACGGACAGATGTTGGTTCAGGTTTCCGGAAGCGGCCGTAAAAATCAATCTGTATATTACAAAATAGAATGGTTTGATGTAAACGGGATAAATATTTCCACGAAATTGGCTCAATGGAAAAAAGTCAATTTGCGCAGAAATGCCGAATTTTTCTGGAATGTGGCCGCTCCCTCCAAAAGAGCAGTTACTTATAAGGTTTATATCACAGACGATATAGGCAACGGTATAATTGAATAATTATCAGAAAAGGACTTAAGATGAAAAATTATATGAAAATTTTATGTGGTTTAGCTGTAACCCTGATGTTGAACGGTTGTGCCGCCGAGACTCAATTGATTGATACAGAAAACGACTCTACAGAACGTGCCGCGGCATTAGAAGGTCGTGACTTTGAAAGCGCTTCTAATTCCATGATCCAGGATATGTTGGATTTAGGAACGTTAAGTAAACCAAACGGACAGCCGTATATTTTAGTCATTTCTCGCATAGAAAATGATACTATGCAACGAATTGATGTGGATGAACTGTCAAAATCCATTCGCATTGCTTTAATGAAGAGCGGAAAAGTTAGGGTTACGGCTTTTCAGGAAGATGCTATGGTTATGGCTTCAGGACAGTTAAGACAGTCCAAAGAATTTAACCAGTCCAATGTTCGCAAGTCCGGCTCATTGGCAGCTCCTGAGTTAAGCCTGTCAGGAAAAATCACACAAAGAGAGTTTATTGTTTCCGGCAAAAAACGCATCGAATATCGTTTCTCCATGTCCATTACAGATTTAAGGAACGGTCTGACTTTATGGGAAGGCGAAGAAAAAATAAAAAAACTGGCAGATAAAAATGCCGTTACTTGGTAATCTGGAGACAACATATGAAAAAAATATTGTACCTATTGTTTTTGTTAACAGCATTTAATGCAAACGCAAAAGAAATAGTTGTCACTGCTTACGGGGAAGGTGAAGACTATGATTGGGCCGTGATGAACGCTGTTGAAAATGCTGTTCGGCAAACCTCCGACATTGCCATACAAAGCGACGGTTTGCATAAAGTTGACGTTTCAACGACCGTAAAACACAATACAAGTTTTGAAGGTGAAGCCAATGCAAATGATAAGTTAAATATTGACATTAAGGAACGCGACAATCTTTTGCCTGAAACAAAACAGTTAGGCGCAGAAGAAAATGCACAAATTAAAGTGAAGGCAAACGCCGATGAAACTGTAACCGCAAGGTTCCGTGATAATTCCAAGGATATTATGGCTAAATATAAAGGTAGTGTTTCATCGTATGAAGTATTGGAACATTCAGAAGAAAACGGAAAGCATAAAGTTAAAATTAAAGCTGTTGTTTTCAAATATGATTCTCATGACTATAAGTCTAAAAGTCTTGTAAAAAAAGCAGATTATTCTTTAGCTATCATGCCTTTTAAAATGGCTCAAAATATAAATTGCCAGGGAAAAAAAGCTGACGTTAAAGAGCTAAACACAATAATCAGCAATACATTTATTGAAAAATTAGCTCCCAGCCGCAAATTTAACTTGGTTGACCGTAATAATTTAGATGATTATGCTGCTGAGATGTCAATCATTGAAGGTGATATGACTTTGCCTGAAAATAAGGTAAAATTAAAAAATCTTGCAGCTGCTGATTATATTCTAGTTGGTACAGTTGATAATTTTACAGCATCAACCAGTAAAAATTTTATTGCTTTGACTGGTGAGACAAATTATTCAAGTTCATCTAAATTAAAAATTTCATACAGAATTTTGGAGGCCGCAACCATGGAAATTGTTTCTGTTGGTTCTACTGAAAAAACATTTAGCAAAGACGGGGCTTTTTCTTCTTGCTCTAATGTGGAGCAACTTTTATTTGAACGAGCAATCGGAGAAGCTGCAGAAAAGATTTTAACAGATATTTTCCCTGATTATCATCCTAAGCCTAAAGCTGAAAAAAAGAAACCGACCAGAAAAGTTTCTCCAACGCCGGCTCCGGATTATTCATTGCCTTTATAGTAAAGGATTAATCTGAAAATAATATGGTTAAATAAATCTTTTGGTGTTACAGACATACTCATATAGCATGGGTATGTCTGTTTTTTTACATTACAATCATTTACAAGCGACTTCGAGGCTTACGGACAGAAGGGATCCGACACTGTCGGAATTTACATCAGAGAATCCATGCGGCAAACCTCCCTGCTTTTCTTCGGCCGCCTGGACATCTTCCCTTCCGGACAGCCGGATCAAGTTTGACAATAGCGAAGCGGGGAAGAATGTTCCGGAGAATGGCAGAAAAAAGAGAACCGCAACTGTGCATCCGAAAAAAATATTTTATGGCTTTTTTTGTTAAGAGGTTTTATAGTTTGAGAATCTCTGAAACCGGAAAGGATATTTTTGATGGAAAAAAAGAAAAAGCCGAGCGAAATCCGCTTTGAAAAAGAAGCCAAAGCCTTACAGAGAAATCTGGAAAAACGCCGGCGGCAGCAACAGGAACGCGAAAAACTGAAAAACAAGGACGAGAAGACCAATGGACAAGATTAAGATTAAGGGCGGCAGACAGCTGAACGGCGAAATTTTCATCAGCGGCGCCAAAAATGCGGCGCTGCCGCTTATTTGCGCCAGTCTGCTGACCGACGAAACGGTTACGCTGACCAACATGCCGATTTTGTCAGACATTAAATCAATGAATTTGCTGTTGGAACAGCTCGGCACGCAAATCGATTCCTTTGACGACTTTGTCGACGGACACCCGACCAAGACTTATTCTTACCGTACGCCAGAGCTGACAAGCATTGCCGCACCTTACGACTATGTACGCAAAATGCGCGCCTCCTACTATGTGCTGGGACCTTTGTTGGCCCGTGCCGGAAAAGTTGAACTTTCACTGCCGGGCGGCTGCGCTATCGGTACGCGTCCGATGGACATTCATCTGGCAGCCATGGAAGAGATGGGCGCCAAAATCGATATTCGCAACGGCTATGTCTACGGCGAAGTCGACGGCAGACTGAAAGGCGCGCACATTGTTTTTCGTACGGTTTCGGTCGGCGCAACCTGCAATGTTTTGATGGCGGCAACACTGGCCGAAGGCATTACGGTTTTGGAAAATGCTGCCAAAGAGCCGGAAATCGGCGATTTAATCAACCTGTTGAACGACATGGGCGCCAAGATTTCGGGCATCGGCACTTCCATTCTGACGATTGAGGGCGTCAAAAAGCTGCACGGCGCGCGGCACAAGGTTATTCCGGACCGTATCGAAGCCGGCTCCTATGCCGTGGCCGCGGCAATTACCGGCGGAAAAATCGAGCTGATTAACGCGCAGACCTATACACTTAAAACACCGATGCAGATTTTGCAGAAAATGGGCGTGGAAGTCATGCCCACCGAGCGGGGAATTCTGGTCGACGCGACCGGAAAAAAGCTTATCGGCGAAGACATCATTACCGAACCGTTTCCGGGCTTTCCAACCGATTTGCAGGCCCAGTTCATGGCTTGCTGGCCGTGGCGGAAGGCGCAGGCATGGTTACCGAAACGATTTTTGAAAACCGTTTCATGCACGTTCCCGAACTTCTGCGCATGGGTGCAAACATTAACGTACACGGGCATGCTTCCGCAATTGTCCGCGGGGTAAAAAAGCTGTCGGGCGCGCCGGTCATGGCCACCGATTTGCGGGCATCTTTCGCGCTGGTGCTGGCCGGACTGGCGGCGGAAGGAGAAACCGTCGTCAACCGCGGCTACCA
>ERZ780166.1273-NODE-1273-length-14090-cov-7.414108_pt1 | contig 14090 bp, 14 predicted proteins | sample MGYA00511366_ERZ780166 | MGnify/ENA primary metagenome ERZ780166 (study PRJEB29588, sample SAMEA2162231) | human gut metagenome | biome: human gut; feature: human-associated habitat; material: faeces | place: Denmark | collected 2008/2010 ...
AAACGCTCGGCTTGATTTTTGGGGAAAACTGTTACAATTTTGCTTGACAAGAACAAAGTTTCCCAAAACCTAAAAGTCAGTTTATGGGAAGGTTTATCATAGATATATTATACAGCACAATGTCTGTTTTGTCAAGCAAGGTTGAATATAATACAAGAATTTCTACAATTGGTGGTAAATATTGCTCTAACCGGGAAATCAAGCTATGATTCAATAGTCACCTAAAAGCAAGAAATCTGCCAGATGAATGATTTTTACGCCGTTAATATTTCCTCCGGCGAGGTCGTCAAGCGTTACTACATATTTGGGATAGTGATCCTTTATTTCAAGAAGGTTTGCTATCTCACGGTCGGACTGCTCCGGAAGATTCCTGCATACCTGGACGTACACCTTTTCGTCACGGCGGATGGCAACAAAATCAATTTCCTTCGTCTCATTCTTGCCGACATAGACATCGTAGCCTTTCCTGCGCAGCTCAAAGAATACGATATTTTCGAGCATTGCGGCTACTGATCTCGGGTCGAAGCCCATTATGCAGTATTTCAGTGAGGAATCCGCAAGGTAAAATTTCTCCTGTGTTTTCAGCAAGGATTTCCCTTGCATATCGTAACGGGAACAGCGGTATATTATGAACGCCTTTTCCAGCCACTCCAGGTAGTTGTACACGGTTTCCACCGACAGGGAGCGCCCCTCGCTCTTCAGAAACTTCACTATTGCGTTAGCCGAAAAGGTCTTTCCGACGTTTTCAACTATGAATCTGGCAACACGGTTGAACAACTCCTGATTGGTTATGTTATGTCGCCGAGCAATATCATTCGTTACAACGGAGGTGTATATTCCTTCCACTATCTGATAAGAGGAATGGTCGTCGAAATTCCCGAGTGCTACTATCGGAAATCCGCCTTTTCTGATGTATTCGTTCAGGAGTTCATTTTTCGTGAATTCGCTGTCCTTATGGAACTCCATATACTCAGCGAAAGACAGCGTATAAACCGGGATTGAGATGTACCGCCCGGTCAGGTAAGTGGATATCTCGCCGGACATTAGTTTCGAGTTGGAGCCGGTCACATAGATGTCCACGTTCATGTCCTCCAGCAGGGTGTTGACTGCCTTTTCCCAGCCGGTGACTTCCTGCACTTCGTCAAGTAGAAGATAGTACTTCCCTTGACCACTCATCTGTGACTTTATTTCATCGAACATTTCCTGCGCGGTCATGGAGCGGTTGAGAGTTTCAGCGGTGTAGCGTACGGAAATTATGTTGCTTTCAGAAACTCCGCTTTCCATCAGATCGTTCTTAAGCATTTCAAGGATCGTGGATTTACCGCAGCGTCTTATTCCTGCAAGTATTTTGACCAGCGGTATGTCGCGGTATTTTCTGAGAGTTTTAAGATATATGGGTCGGATTATCATGTTATCGCCTCCTATACTTATTATAACCAAAAAGGGCTGAGAAATCAAGAGTTTTTTCTCTAAATTAGCAAAAACTATTCAAAAAGTGATAGTTATATAGGGGCTGGCAGAAAATGCAATTGACAGAAATGCCGATGCTTTATGCCTTTTAACTCTAAATTGCCAATATTCCGTTGGCAGCTTCCAAAGATGTTTTGTGGTTTACACAGATTTTGGGGGAGAGCCATTCTGGCTGACAGACCTCATCTGGCAGCTTGATTCAGTGCGCCCTGGCGAGCCTGATAGGTAATTCACACGAATTTCACAGCATGTCACCCTTTTTATGGCAATGGGCATTAATTGCGCGGTATTGCCTTAATTCCTTTTCGAGTTCTTTTCTGGTGTTTATCTTACTAATCAGTTCTTCGGCTTCGTCCTGCGGAACATAGATTTCCTTTCTTTTGCCGTCAATGCTGACACGGTGATAATAATAGACTTTTCCCTTGATTTTCTTTGTGGATACAGTTCCGGACTGAAGAGAATCTATCTGTCTTTTCAGTTCGTCTATACGTTCCTGGATTTCGTTTTGAACCACTGCTATTCACCTCCAGGTATCATTATACCTTTGTTATACCCTGTTATGCCTATTCCGTCAAGCGCAAATGGGTATAACGCAGTAATTTTTCTATATTATGTTTTGCTGGGTTTCATAGCATTCAAAAAATTCGCAAGAGCCATTTGTTCCTTGTCATTTAACCGCGTCAAAGCACTCATCAGATAAGGATTGATCTCGCTATCATCTTCACGGAAGAATTCCTCCAGGGTGACGCCGAGTGCGTCGCAGAAGTACGACAGCGTTTCAACAGTAGGATTACGCAGTCCAAGCTCTATTTCACGCAGGTGGCTCTGAGAAATTCCCGCCATATTCGCAAGCTTGTTCGTGGTAAGCCCCTTTTGTTCTCTCAGATATATTATTCTGGACGCAACATTCATGCCATTCACCTCTCCTTGTAGTATAATTATAAAGTATATAGTGATAATTTATTACTTTTATATAGTTGACAAGTTACATTTATTGTGATATAATTTTAACTGCATAGAGATAAATATCGAAATTTGCAAATGGTGAGGATGGAAAACATGAAGAAAAAGAAAGAACTTTTGATAACTTTAGCAGGAGCGGCTGTATTAGGTGGGATTATCGGAGCAATGTCCGGATGCAGCAATTCATATCGGGTAAGAACAGATCCCGAAATCATAGGGAGTTTTTATGAAATGGGCGGAAACGGCAGCTGCCTTGCATGCTTAGGCTGCGTCAGCAAATCGTCTGCGGCTGACTGCTGCGGAAATGTTAAGTACTCGTACAACGGTTTTACAGATTGCTTCGGACTGACGGTAGATGACGACACAACGGCAGATGATATTTATATGTCATACTACATATGCAACGGAATGTACTGCGTTAATATGCCGGTTGAATCGGGTGACAGCGTAGTTCCCGTGTACGGCTGCTACACAGCTCACTGATATGCTTCCGATAATTCATATCGTACTGCCGATGTATGCAGTCTGCTGCGCTCTTGGTGTTATCGCAGCAGCTATATTGCTGATAAGCCGTGTCAAGAAATATGGAGTACCCCCGATTCATGCCATACAGGTTTGTATTTTTGCTGCTATCGGAACGGTTATTGGGAGTAAGCTGTTGTTTTTGCTGACTCAGCTTGATACGATAATCCCTGAGTTTTCTTTTGGACTGCTGATAGGACGTTTCATAAACAGCGGATTTGTATTTTACGGCGGATTGTTTGGTGCACTTGCGGGTGTAAAGATCTATTCCGCTGTAAGAAAATATGACGGTCCGGTGCTGTTTAATATGCTTGTCCCGTGTTTCCTGATGTTCCACGCATTTGGAAGAGTAGGTTGCTTTATGTCCGGTTGCTGCTATGGCGTTGAGTGTCCGTTTGGATTTGAAATGCTCACAAGTCCCGGTGTAACACGTTTTCCGGTTCAGCTTGCAGAGAGTGTCTGCGATATCCTTATCCTCGTTGCAATATTAATTATTGAGAAGAAAAAGGGAACGCAGACCGATCTTTTGCGTATTTACATGGTGTTGTATGCTGTGTGCCGGTTCCTGCTGGAATTTTTGCGTGGAGATGAGATACGTGGGCATTTCCTATGCTTTTCTACATCGCAGTGGATAGCGCTAGGAGTAATTGTTTTCTATCTTGTAAGAGCTATAATGCACCCCACAAGAACGAAACAAGAGGTGAGCGATCAATGATAGAATATGTCATGCGGATAATCCAGAATGTCTTTAACAATGTAAATACGGCGGCTGAAACCCCGCTTGGCGAAACTGTTGTTTCCATCATCGTCATAATTGTAGTAGGCATTATAGTCTGCATACCCGTGATGTCAGATGCCCCGAGTTTTTTGCATCAAGACTTGCTGTCAGACGTTCAGAAAGCAATGAGTATGTTGCAAACTACTTTTATCATGCTGCGACAAACCAGCTTTCCTGCAATATTTCCAATGAGATTCCCGATGCTGATGCGTCGGATCTGATGTTCAAACTGCTGGCAAATTTCATAAACAGAAGCAGTGACACACTGAAGTGAGGTGTTGCAGATGGACGATTACGAATTAGAATCTTTCTTTGACAATGAGCCTCTTCGTGACGTTGAGGATCAGTTTGATGAGATTGATGATAATATTCCGGATTTGAAATATGATGATGACCCGTTGGATAATGAGCCTGAACTAGATGTTGAAAAGTTCAATATGCCTCAGCAGACCAATGAAACACTCAAAGACTGCAAGATAGATGAACCTGTCAGCGATATCGACGAGTGTGATGAAGACCAATCTGATTCCGAGAGAGATCAGCCTTTGCTTTCGGCACTTGTACCCAGGCACAGGGATAAATCTCAAATCAAACATAAACCTTTGGGTGTGGATTTGTGTCCAGAATTTTCAGGATCCCGAAACGATCCACCCAGTCAGCCTGTCAAGCTCAAGCCCGGCAACGCATATGAGCTTGCGCAGGAACTGATGAGAAGGGTAAATTTCATAATCGTTTGCAGTGCCATATACATGTTTAACGGCATTGTATACGAGCTTCTCGACAATGAGACCCTTGACCGGCTCATTCTCAAGGAACTGAGGGAGCCTATCGCTGAAATAGGCAGGCCCGAGATAATCAGCGCAATCAGGGCGTTCGTCAAGAAAGAGCCCAAACTTGTTATCGACGACCCGACCATCGACCCGAATTACATTGTGTTCAGAAATGGACGCCTTGACCTTCGCACGATGAAGTTTTCTGATAACGATCCGCTTGTATTTCAGACTTCGTATCTGAATTTCAACTATGACAGATACAATACACACTGCCCCAACTTCGAGAAGTACCTCGAAAGCGTTTCAGGAGGAGACCCGGACATCAAGGAACTTATGCTCCAGACGCATGGGTACATCGCAAGCTGCTCCATGGACGCCAAGTCCTTTTTCCTGTTCATCGGCGAAGGGGACACCGGCAAATCACTGACGATCGGGTTGGATACTATGTTTTTCCCGAACGACTTTGTATCGACCATAGAGCTGCAGGCGCTCGGCGACAAATTTTCAACCGGAAATCTCGCAAATGTGCGCCTTAATGTGGGCGGCGACCTGCCTAACAAGCCGCTCACCCCTGACGTTGTGAAACACGTCAAGGGAATTACAGGAAACGATATGATGACGGCAGAGAAGAAATTCGTACAGCCGTTCAGCTTCAAACCTACCTGCAAGCTCGTGTTTGCAACGAATCACCCGCTTGTTTTACAGCAGCGTGACGACCAGTTCTGCGAGCGGCTTGTGGTGATACCATTTGACAACAAGATACCTAAGGACAGGCAGGACCATGACCTGCTTAACAAGCTCAGGGACGAGCTTCCTGCAATCTTCAACATGATTCTTGAGGCGTTTCTCAGGCTTCGTAAAAATAATTTTGAGTTTAAGAAAGTCGTTAATCTCAGTAACTATGTTGCAATACCATTATCTGAGTCCGGCTCCGTTTCTCATCTTGAGGAGGCAGTGGACGACTTCGTAAGTATACATTATGAGATAACCGGTGACAGCGGTGATTTCGTAAGCATTAAGCAGTTGTATGCAGAATTCAATGCATACTATCTTCAGCACTATAATTTGAACACAAATCAGGACAAGTTTTCAAAGGCGTTCAGACAGCTTTTTGACAAGTCCGAAACGAACGGATATCCCAGGAAATATCAGTCCAATGCACATGGACGAGGATATCAGGGAATCAGGCGCAAGGACTGATATTCCCCTATATTCATTATTCCATAGGAGATACCAATCCGTTGTAAGATTGATATATTAATATTTGTAAGTATGCGTTAAGGGTGGATGGACCGGAACACACCAGGTGCTCTATCCATCTTCCTGCATGCTGGCATAGAACACACTTTCAGAAAACAATCCCAATTCACAATATTTTTAGGAGGAAAACAATATGACTTACACTGACTTTACCACTTACTATTCAAGCAACTCTATTAGGAATTACCCTTACGAAAGAATACCTTACAATGGTAAAACTCTTTCGGAAGAAGTACTCACCGGTATTGGTTTCAATTACGATTCGGCCACCGCTAAGAAAGTCCTTGCCGACATAGAAAGCGGCAGAGAGGGAGACCTGATAGTTCTGGATCCGTTTAAGGGAAGAATTGACCTTTATCTGGCGAGGAAGTTCATAACTGATACCCAAAACAATTGTGATCTGTACTATGCAGAGTACATTGCCAGGGACGGATTACGCTATATCGCATATAATACGCACTATTTTGCTAAATATGTGGACTGGCTCGGCTATCAATACGATGATGAAGAGTCTCTCCGTGATGAGTTTGACGCAGTGGCATTCTTCGGATTAGGAAATAAAGAGGACTATGGCATCGTCATACATGTACAAATATGATGAAATCACACTTATGAGAATTACAATATAGATCAATGCGCGAGCATTGTAAGTATGAAGAACCGGAGCGTTTTTAATGCTCCGGTTCATTACCTTATGCATTCCGCATAAGACGACCTGCCCCTCGCCACAAGGCGCCAGTGGAGCAGTTTTGGTATCCGGTCAGACCAAGTTGTCAATGTGGACACACAAATTTAATCGGCAGCGGAGTACGGCGTGACAGGCACGCTGTATCACCTGTTTCCATGTTTATATATTATTCCCCTGTGCACCGACACGGGCAGGAGGTGTTCACTTATATGAGACGGCAACTGACAGGAGGTATTACCATATGAAACAACCCAGAATGATTTCAGTTATCTCGTTCCCGAGAAACAACAGCAATAATTCACCAGAAGAAGTGACCTATATTGAGTCGGCAGATGCATCTGACATTTCGCCGGAAAAATTTATAGCTTCCATTCTCGAAGATATAATGAACAAGGAGATCCGTGAGGAGGAAGCGGTATGATACGAGCGGCGGCATACGCCAGGTTTTCAAGCGACAATCAGCGTGACGAGAGTATTGACGCTCAGCTCCGGGCGATATATAAATTTGCCCAGGATAACGGCTATGAAATAGTAGCAGAGTATATAGACCGGGCAAAGACCGGAACCAACGACCGACGTGAGGATTTTCAGAGAATGATAGCAGATTCTGCTTCCGGAGATTTTGAAGCGGTCATCGTGCATAAGCTCGACAGGTTTGCACGCAGCAGGTACGACAGCGCATTTTACAAGCGTACCCTGAAAACAAATGGAGTGCAGCTTGTTTCGGTGTTGGAGCATTTCGGCAGTGAGCCGGAAAGCATTATAATGGAGGGACTTCTGGAGTCCATGAGCGAGTATTACTCAGCGAATCTCTCCAGAGAGGTAAAGAAAGGGCAGATGGAAAACGCCCTTGCCTGTAAGCACACCGGCGGTCAGCCTCCGCTTGGATATCGTGTAACTCCGGATCTCAGGTATGAGATAAACGAGGACGAAGCCAGAACGATACGGCTGATTTTCGATTCGGTTATAAACGGAATGAGCTATGCGGATATTTCCAGAGAGCTTAACCGTCGTGGATTCCGCACACGACGTGGCAGGGAGTTCGGGAAGAATTCCCTGTATGAGATATTGCGGAACGAAAAATACGCCGGAGTGTACACGTTCCGCAGGAGCACTCCGGCAGGCGCAGACGGAAGAAGAAACAATCACGGCAGCAGAAACGATATGATACGGACGGAGGGTGGAATTCCGCAGATAGTAAGTAGGGAGGAGTTTGAAGCGGTACAAAAAATCATGGATTCACGCAAGCGGGAGCCATCTCCGAAGTGCTCAGCAAAGGAGGAATACCTACTGAGCGGCAAGGTATTCTGTGGAGTATGCGGAAAGACGTTCTGCGGTAATCGTCAGTGGAGCGGGAGAAGCAAGCGGCTTTATGTTACATACCGCTGTAATTCCCGTTCAGAAAGCGGACTTCGTGCATGTGGGAACAGGGCGATAAATCGGGATTATCTTGAGAAGTACGTGTTCCGGCTGCTTGCCGATGTTCTGTTTGATGAAAAGCGGATCCCGAGCGTGATAGATGAATACAACAAGACCGTGCAGGATAATGACGATGATTTCTCCAAAGAAATAAAAGACCTTGACCGTTCGATAAAAAAGCTGAGAAATGAGATAGATAACCTCGTTGCGGTAATTGCAGATACTGGCTCGGCAATGCTTGCTGAGGCTCTTTCGGATAAAGAACGTGAGCTTTTCGCATTAAAAACCGAGCGTCGTGATATGGAGCAGCGCAGAGTAACGGTAGATGTGAACCGTTCTGAGATCGTGGAGGCATTTCATAAGGGCAGGGAACTTCTGCTTTCCGTAGAGATTCCGCATCTTAAGCAACTTATCAGGCTATACGTCAGGAGGATCGAGGTGTACCCGGATTATGTGGCTGTATTTCTGACATATTTGCCGGTTCTCAAGGCAAGTGCGGACGAGCAGTCGCTTTCCGCGCTTAACGACGCTTACGATGGTGCGCTTGACGTGGAGAACAGGATATTGCGGAAAGATTTGAATTGCAATATGTTTTAAACTGGGATATCCCCGATGTGTCCGGTAGCATCGGGGATATTTTAATTATTTATTAATGAATGACATGTACTCTTCATAAGCGGCATTAAGAGAATCTATATTGAGATTTTTTAAATCCCAGTAATTCAATCCAGATTCATCCATTTTACTCATGTCAATCTTGTATAAATGACCTGACTTATATACGATTCCTTTGCTTATAAGGTATGAAAACACTTTGCGTTTAAGGTCACTGCTTCCAACAGTAACATTATCAATGCGTTCAGCATCTTTTCCCAATGTGTCCTTTTTATGTGTTCTAAATTCAGAGGTGATAATTCGTAAGGCGTTGACAAACTTAATTGGATCAATTTCAGTCTCGTTGTTCAAGTCGTATTTATAAGGGATTAGTCTATAAAATTCACGAATGTTAGGGATGTCTACCTTGATTGATCCGCATAATCTGACGTCAAATTCTGTATGAGAATTCGAAGGTACGTCTTCTTTGCAATATAAGATACATTCATCACCAGAAAATGATTCAAAAATAACAGTGTTAGCAAGCCACTCTATCCGTTTACATATAATTGTAGAGCTCTGTATCCTACAAGAACTATTTGGCATTCCAATTTTTATAACTGTATCCGGAAGCTGTATTGTCATATTAGAACACTGTGAAAGTTTGATTTCATTATTGTGAATTGTCAACCCAAAAGAATCTGGCTTAGCAGGCGTAGTGCCATTAATTCCAAACTCAGCCATAGCGTTATATTCGTCTTCGTCAATAGCCATGCACAAAAGGTTTGCGTGTTCTTTTGCTGTCGTCCTTGACTTAAATGAGTCATATAAAACTGACAGATATTTTGAATCAATGGATTCGGTATTAAAGGTTTTATAACAATCGTAGAAGATACGAGAAGGAATATAATGATTTGAAACCACTTCGTCAATATATAAATCAGCATAAATATCCATATCGGATAAAATAAGTTTAGCTAAAGTATAATCCCTAAACGCTGGACCAATAAAATCAATTTTATCGGCTTTCAATGCACTTCTCGCAATAAAAGGATGCTGTTGTATTTGGGTAGCAACGGTAGCATTGTATTCATCAATTAAATAAGCTGGAAGTTTTGAAATGGTAATCTCATCTTCCATGTCACCCATTAATATATACCTAAGGATAGAATTTAACTGTGCTTCAGCAGTGTATACACAATCCCAGTCTTTGAATTCAGGGTGTTGAGATTTACACCGAGTAATAAAAGCATCGCGTACTTTTTCATGTTCTCTATCCAAAAGCTCACTCATGATTTTACATATTATATCAATGTAACTTTGCTTTCTTTCGAGAGTACTTAACAATTTGCCGCGATTTTCATTATCCTTTATGTCTTCGGAAATAGCTTGCAGTACCGGAGCGTAACCAAGCAAAGAAGTGCCATCATTTTCAGAAATATGATCTTTTATTGCATTATAATAGGTATTGATGCATTCTTCATCAGCAGCAGTTGAGGCATTTATACTACGTCTAATAAATTCCTTGGATTTCTCTTCTGTAAAAAATCCAATCTCGTAATATTTAAGTGCTATATTATTTTGGGCAAAAAGTGACACAATAAATTGTGCTGTTTCTGTTCTAGAAAATATTACGATACAAGGAGAGGTGTTATTCTTTATATTTTTATTAATATCCATTAAGAAGTCGCTGAGCATGTTTCTTCCTGAAACAATTTCTGCTTCGTCAAGTGCATCAATTATTAAAAAAGCTTTCGAATTGCATAAATCAGACATATAGCTAGAATAATTATCATTGCCTACAGCACTTAAAATCGATCCAACAAAGGAATTGGTTCCCAATCTTATCTTTGATAAATCCCAATACAGAGCATCGTACTCTTCTGACATATGATATGCAAGTTTACTTTTCCCTGTTGCACCAGGAGCAGAGAATAATATGAATTTTGCATTTTTCGTAGGTAATTTCCCATCCAATCTTATATCCTGAACTGTTTGATCAATATAAAAAGATTCGTTTTTTACATATTTAATATACGTTGAGACTTCTTTGCTTATGTCGTACTTTTTGCTTTTTTGTAATTCAGTAATTGCCGCACTAACGTTCATTGTTTTAAAAACCTCCATCATCTGTATAGTGTCATTTATATTATACATCATCATATCCTCCGTGTCAATATGTTTTTATTAAATTTTGGCAATAAATATATATTATACAGTATTGTCCATTTATTCATTGAATAATTAATTTCTTTTGCTATAAGCATATATTAAATTAAAAAAAGATGAAAAATACTGCATTTTAGGGCATAATATTTATATTAACGACAAAAACACCCTTCGTTTCCGAAGGGTGTTCTCTATTCCCACAATATGGGTTATGGGTAACCATGGTGGAGCAATCCACGCGGCAGACAAACCCGCCCGCCGCGCCGTTTTTAGTAACTTCGTCCACCATATCAAAAGGGATCTCAGTCTTATCCTCCGAAAACCAGCCTGAAATAACGAGCTTGTCATCGTAGAGCCATATCTTGTCCACGAAGTAGTTCAGAACAGATTCACGCACATCTGGGTCGTTCAGATCCGCGTGAAGATACTTGTCGAAATATGCCTGAATGCTGTGCTCGTCTTCGTACAGAGCCTGCCGTACAAGCTCCGCTTCGATTGCTTCCGTCAGCGCGTTTTTTTCCTCCTGAAGCTCCGCCATGCGTTTCTGGGTAGATTCGTTGAACACTCCCATTTCAATAGCCTTAACGAAATTCGCAAGCCCCTTTTCGACCTCGCGCCGCCTTGCTTCAAGACTTTCAAGGTAGCCCGTGTCACGGTAGTTTTTGTTGTAATAATTTGCTGCGTCAATGGCTAAACTTGCGAGATTTTCAGTGTCATTGAGCAGATCTGTAAGAATGCGAATAACGATTTTTTCGATCCATGCTTTCCGGACTGCTTTCTTGTGGCACCGCTTCGCACGCTGACCCTTGCAGCCGTAATAGTAGTGCTTGGCTTTGGTCTTGCTCGTCCCGGAAATACCCTGCATTGAACTTCCGCATTCGCCACAGAAAAGCTTGCCTGTCAGCCAGAATCTCGGAGCTTCGTCGGTTATGGAAACCTGCTTTCTCTGACTGCCGAAACGCTGATTCAGCCTGAGCCGTTCCTGCACACGGTCGAAGGTCGTAGCGTCAATAAGCGCAGGCATTCCGTCCGGAATAACGATATCCCCGAAATGATATTCGCCGATATACGCGCGGTTTTTCAGCATTTTGTTGACCGTGTTCACGGAAAACTTTACTCCACGACTGGTGCGTAATCCCTGAGCGTCCATGTCGCGAACAATGTCCGTCAGCGCCTTTCCGTCTGCGTATTCTGTGAACATCCTCTGCACGAAAGGAGCCTGCGCCGGATTGATGACATATTTCTTGTCGGAGCCAACGCAATATCCGAAAACCGCGTGTCCGTTGAAAAGAGCGTGGCGGGCATTGTACTCCATTCCGCGCCGGATATTGCAGGAGAGGTTCTTACTGTAAAACTCGGTCATGCCCTCAAGTATTGTTTCCATCAGCCCGGATTCCGGCGAATCGTCCGGCGTAGGCTCAGCAATCAGATGAATGCGGCAGCCCGATTCGCGAATCATCTTTTTGGCGACTATCAGCTCGATTTTATTGCGCCCGAGCCGGTCGGTTTTCCAGAGAATAAGCACGGCAGGCTTGATTTTGTCGATCTCCGACAGCATGAGCTGATACTGTGGGCGGGCGTTCGTAGTTCCCGAAATTGCGGCGTCTGAGTATTCCCTGACGATGGTGAGTCCCTTTGAGACTGCGTATTCGTGAGCGCAGTCACGCTGCTGGTCGATCGAAGCCTCGTTCTGCGAGTGCGAAGAAAATCGATAATAAGCGATTGCCAGATTGTTGTCGTTAATGGGGAAGTTTTTATCTGCCAATTTGCTGCACCTCCTTGAAATATTTGTTATTGTCGTGGAAAGATTATACCATATAATGTGTAAGTTGTCAACCGTGAGGTACAAGAGGCGAATCCAGTTGCTTGACGCTGAAACTTCACGTTTACGTGAAGTTTTACAGCTGAAATTACAAGTCCAAGACAAGTTGCACAAATTCCGTGCCGAAATTTCTACATATAAGAAGCAAAAATGCTCCGAATTTTTGATAAAAAACGGAGCATTTTTATTTTACGCTGTAACGTTCTCAATTTCGGAGGTTTCGTGAGCTGCCACATATTCCTTATATGCACCGATGATTGCACTTTCAAGTTCGTGTCGTGCAGTTTCGCCTATGGGGTGTGCAATGTCGTGGCTTATGCCGTAGGAATCGGTGCGGTAGGGCATTGCAACGAACAAGTGGTCGGTCTGGATAAGTTTGATTTCGTGGATTGCGAGACAGTCGTCAATCGTTATGGAAGCTATTGCGCGGAGTTTTCCGTTGTCGAATGTCTTTCTGAAAATGATGTTTGTGATGTTCATGTGGTTGTGTCCTTTCTGCTTTAAGAGTTGATGTTGATTTTAGCGATGAGTGCCTGACTTTCAGCATAGATTCTGTAAGCGGCAAGTACGGCGCTTTCAATGAGATTGCGTGCGCTTTCGTTGGTTGGGTGAAAAATGTCATGGTAGTTCCCGGATTCGTCCTTACGGCTCGGCATTGCTACGAAGATGTGGTCGGTTTCGATAACTTTGAGTTCGTGAACCGCAATGCAGCCGTCAATTGTCAGTGAAGCGATTGCTTTCAGGTTGCCGCCCATGAGGGATTTTCTGAACTTGATGTCTGAGATTTTCATGTTGTAATTTACCTGTCTTTCTTAAAATTTTCTGGTCTTATTAGACTTTTAATAACACACCGGTCGGCGCCCCGCGACGACAAACCTTTAGTTAAATTCAGTCTAATTAGACATTTATAAAATAACCGTCGTTGCGCAAGCAACGACAAAAATTTATCTTGTTTAAGCCGCATCAAGCGATGTAAACAAATGTGCGTTTCTTGAATTAAGTGTTACTTGCGCGCATTGCTTGACTTAACTGTATATTTATGTTATAATAAAATCATCGACAAATCGGGATTGATGGAGGGATGATATATGGAACTGATTATACAGCCTACTTGCTTTACATGTGGACAGGCTTGCATTGCCATGATTGCAGGAAAAAGTGTCGATGAAGTTATTAAAGATATGAAAACAGACGGAGCCACAAGTATCGGTCAACTGATAGAGATACTTGACTATTATGGTATCCGACATTCGGAAAAGAACAAGCGTATTTCAAAGAAGAATCCTGTTCCCTATAAGTATTCGATTTTGACGGTACATACGGATGCGGGGTATACCCATTGGACATTGCTTTATGATGATAAATATTATGACCCAGAGTTTGGTCTGATTGAGGGCGAATACACACATGGGAAAATCACGTCATTTTTGGAAATATATGCCGAACAGTAAATTCCAATTTGTCGAGCAGATTACTAATTCCAATTTTAAACTCAGACAAAGTATCGTGAAATTAAACAAATGAGATGTTCTGTTTTCTACGTCATCTTCAAACCAAAGTCATTGACAATGATGGCGAAATAATGTAAAATATACATGGCTGAACCGCTGCTGACAGCAATGGTTCTGAACC
>ERZ780166.1274-NODE-1274-length-14055-cov-2.153143_pt1 | contig 14055 bp, 8 predicted proteins | sample MGYA00511366_ERZ780166 | MGnify/ENA primary metagenome ERZ780166 (study PRJEB29588, sample SAMEA2162231) | human gut metagenome | biome: human gut; feature: human-associated habitat; material: faeces | place: Denmark | collected 2008/2010 ...
TTCGGTACAAGCCGGTGTCGTCTCGGAAAAAGTCATTGACGAGAAAGTAAGGAACCTGCTTCGTGTGCGGCTGGCTATCCCGGCTGTTCCCAAAGAAGAAGCCAATACCCAAATGACTTCCCTGCCTGCCCAGCAGCAGATTGCCTATGAAGTAGCTTCCAGAAGCATCGTATTGCTCAAAAACTCCGGACTGCTGCCCATAAACACCGAAAAAGTGAAGGACATAGCCGTCATCGGAGACAATGCAGTCCGGCATATGGCTACGGGCGGTGTAGGTGCCGGTGTCAAGGCTTTATATGAAATTACACCCTTGGAAGGACTACAGAAGGCTTATGAGGGAACCAATGTCAAAATCAAGTATGCACAAGGTTACCTGCCGCAGGAACGTTCCTCACGGCACAAGCGCAACAGCAGCGAAACAGCCTCATCAGAGAAAGAAATCAGAGAAAAAAGCGAACGGCTGGTTCAAGAAGCGATTGCCTTAGCCAAAGAGGCGGACTTGGTCATCTTTGTCGGAGGCAACAACCGCGAAGTGGAAACAGAAGGTTCTGACCGCAAAAACATCACTTTACCATCGCATCAGGACGAATTAATACAGAACATAGCCAAAGCCAATCCAAACATTGTTTCGGTAATGGTAATTGGTGGTCCTGTTGATTTGCAGACAATAGAAAAAAACTCTTCAAGTATTCTAGTATCTTGGTTTAATGGCTCAGAGGGAGGACATGCCTTAGCAGATGTACTGTCCGGGAAAATTTCGCCTTCGGGGAAATTACCTTTCACTTTTCCTATAAAACTGGAAGATTCGCCAGCCTATCATTTAGGGGTTTACCCTCAGCAACAACCAGAAAGGCCACGCGATGTATTCGTAGACCTCGTAAACAGAGATAAATTCCGTGCAGAGCAAAAAGCCGAAGCTGATTATGCCGAAGACATCTTTGTGGGTTATCGCTGGTATGCCACTAAGAATATATCTCCTCTTTATCCATTCGGCCATGGACTCTCTTATGCAAATTTCCAATATTCAGCGTTGCAAGCCAAAATCAACAAAAGCCAAGTGGACGTCAGTTTCACATTAGATAATATAGGAAAAATGAATGCGGAAGAAGTAGCACAAGTCTACATCACACGCCCTCAATCTGCCATCGAACGTCCGGCACACGAGCTGAAAGGTTTCCAGCGAGTAGCCCTAAAAGCCGGAGAAAGTAAAGAAATTACTATCTCCATACCTCTGGAACAGTTGTGCCATTGGGACGAAAAGAAACATGGTTGGACTTTCGAAGAAGGTCCTGCCATCATCAGGGTAGGCAGTTCCTCTGAGAATTTACCTCTGAATACTGAAATCAATCTTATCAATGTATACAAGCCACAGTAGGGTTCAGGTTCCGGCAGAGAGTCTGCGACTGATTTCTATTCAATAAATAACAGCTAAAAAATAAGGCCATTCCAATCATTTGAATTAGAATGGCCTTTTCCATACCTATTGTCATTTATATCCAGCAGCTTTCGCTATTCGTTTCGGGATTTCCGTATTGTCCATCTTTCCTTTAAACAGCTCGGAACCGATGCCTATAGCAAAAACCGGTACATATCCAGCTGTATGATTTACACTCGTCCACCCCACCATGGCAATCTGGTTCATCACTTTCTTGGCTGCGGCAGCAAGAGGTTCAGTACGTGCATAAAGGGTCTCTTCAAAAACAGCTTTCCTTCTTCTAAAAGAAAGTTCGTATTCATCACGCAACATCCTTTCTTGCTCCCAAGATAATGGCAGTTCCTTCCAGAAGCCCATTTTATCAGCCAATAATGATTGTATATCCTCCCAAGAAACTTTATTGTTTTTATCTTTCCGCAAGTTTGTAATATAACGCGACAAGATATCTTGAGATTGCTTCTGACTAGCCAAAGATTTCAGTGACAACTCGTATTTGATAGTCCCTAAACCCATACCACCCGTTTCATGGTCAGCCGTAACAACAATCAAAGTTTCCTTCGGATGTTTCTTGTAAAACTCATAAGCCACTTTCACCGCATTATCAAAAGCAGTAGCAGCGTCATTACCATGGCAGGCATGATCTATTTTCCCACCTTCAACCATTAAAAAGAAACCTTTATCCCGGTCCTTGGTCAAGAAAGAGATGGCACTTTCCGTAATTTGTGCCAATGTCATATCCCCTTCCTTACGGTCGATAGCATAAGGTAAACTGGAAGGCGATGCACCATCTTTCTGGATAAGAATCATCTTACCGGCTTGTGCAGCTTTTATTTTAAAATCATCCAGACCTCTGGCTATCGCATATCCAGCCTCCTCAAAGACAGGAAAAACTGTTGGTGCTTCTTTCCCATTGGCAAAAGTTGCAGGCTTCAAAAAGCCACTACCTGCATAAAAGTCGAATCCAGCCTTTGGAAGATCGAGAGCTATTTCGTAATACATGTTACGATCCGGTTGATGAGCATAAAACACAGCAGGAGTTGCATGGTCCACGCTGACACTTGTTGCTATGCCCACTTTCCGACCGGACCTTTTCGCTTGTTCAGCAACAGTTTGAAGGACATTCCTTTCATTATCCATACTAATAGCTCCATTATATGTTTTTTTTCCGGTGGCAAGAGCTGTCCCCGCAGCCGAAGAATCAGTAACAGAATTGGAAGCAGAAAATGTTGTAGCAAAACCCGTAATGGGAAATGCAGTAAACAACAATGGTTTTACTCCAATACGGCCTTCCTGCTCCGCAAGATACATTTCCGTACCATTCACTTGATTTACTCCCATTCCATCACCAATAAAATAGAATACATATTTTGCTTGCTGAGCATAAGCCAGACTAAACAAAAACAGTAAAATGCAAATACACCTCAATCGTTTCATATACTAAAAATTTATAGGTTATTATTTTTAATATCCGGGATTCTGGTCTTCTTCATTAATAAGATCATTATTCAAAATCTCATCCGTAGGAATCGGAAAAAGCATGTAGTAGTCATAGAACGGAAAATCGCGTTTCGTCCAACCTTCATTCATCGGATATTCGCAATTGATAAACTGTTCGGCCATTCCCGATCGACATAAATCATACCACAATTCAAATTCAATGTTGAACTCATGACGGCGTTCAATCGTCAGAGCCACTAACCATACATCTGCCGTATATCCTTTTTCTGCCTTATATCTGGTATAGAAGCTCTTAGCATCAGGTACCTCTACTTTTACCTTATTAAGTTTATAATCATCTCTTACATAAGAAAGATCCTCAAAACCAAACACATATTCACCCGACATCCCAGTTTCCAGATTTCCCCACGCCCTGTTGCGAATCTGCTTGATTATTTCCCAACCGGTTGCCTCATCGTTGGTACGGAAACAGCACTCTGCGTAATCCAACAATACACCTGCATATCGTTTCATGGTAAGTGAACAAGGATTATAGTTATGATCTTTTTTCATGGCTCCATGCTGTTCCCGCCAATATTTCAATGTATAAACATTCGGATTATGGTCTGTCCCTACAAACTCTGCATTATAAGCAGGATCAACCCCTATAGCTTCACCGGTATAAGGATTGTTTTCACCCAATGCAACACACGAATACTGCTTTCGTTTATCACCCGGTTCAAACGAATTATAAAACTCCCATGACAAGCAGAATGAGCCATAACCTGCATGTTCCATAGAAGCACAACGGTAACCCATCTGAATCAAGGCATCAGTAAGTTTACTCGCACTACTGGTCATTGTAGAGAATTTATAGAAGGAATGTTCCCAAACACTTTCTTTCGACCAATAATTTCCCATATCGTGAACTGAAGCAAAACAAGGAAGTAATTCATAAGTCTTACTATCAATAATCTGCTTCAACCTTTGCTTGGCAGAATCATAATCATTATTATACATATAAGCCTCAGCTAAATAGGCCAGACACATACCTTTCGTTATACGCCCATACTGGCCATTTAACGGTTGCCAATCAAGCACACCAGTCGCATATTCCAAATCCTCAATAATGAGCTTCCACATTTCATCAGCTGTTTCAGGACGAGGCTTGGCAGGAGAGGTTGAGTAGTTTTCACCGGTCATCAACATTGGTACACGTCCAAAGTTCTTACCTAAATAAATATAATTATACGCACGCAAGGCACGGGCTTGAGCAATAACTTCATTTTTCGCCTTTATCCCTTCCTTAAATACGGATTCCTTGACACTCTCCATTCCCGCAAGCAGACTGTTTATACGACTGATAGCAGCATACGAGCACTTCCATGAATAACGAAACTGGCTCTCGGAAGCAGTCCACTCATACTTGCAATAATTAAAATCCCATCCGGAAGCTTGTACATCTAAAGTAGGTAAGTTCGCAAGCATCATATGAGGACGTACCCCCCACGAACTTCCTCCGAAACTATTCGGATAAAGCAATTCGTAACATCCCAATAGCCCCTCCTCAATAGTAGATTCATTGGTAAATATATAATCTTCGGACAAAAATGTATAATAATCCACATCAAATATACCATCACATGAAGTAAATATAAAGGCTGCCAATCCACCAATAACAGATAATATTTTGTTCTTTCTCATATTCTTATTTTTTAAAATTGTAAACTAATACCCACACTATAAGTTCTCTGATAGGGATAACGGCCTGAATCATATCCCACCAAATTCAATCTCCCCGTACCTATCTCCGGATCACCGTATTTATTATAGGAAGAAATCGTGAATAAATTCTCAATGCTCCCATAGATTCTCATTCCTCAATCAAAGGTATAACCGACCTGAATATTTTGAAGTTTGAAGAAATCACCTTTTTTAATCCAAGCATCAGACACACGTGTATTCTTATTATTGTCCGAAACCGTCATACGAGCATATTTGGTACTGTGATTCTCTGGTGTCCATGCATTACTTATATATTCTTGTAAGCAATTCTGAAATTCACCCGTTGAATTATGGATGGAAGACAGACTCATGGCCGAATACGATAGAATATCTTGCCCGTAAACCCCATAACCATAAAGCATAAAATCCCATTTACGATAATTGGCATTAATAGAGATACCATAAGTCAGTTTAGGAAATCCATTGTCTATTATATCCTTATCGTCCGCATTGATATATCCATTGCCATCTTTATCCCAATAATAGTAATCACCGGGTTGTGTAGAACCGGATTGGTATTTACCAGTGGAAGACGCATTGTTAAGAGCATCAATTTCGGCCTGATTTTGAAAAATTCCTTTTACGCGATAGCCATAAAACGAACCTATGGCATAACCATTCTTAATAATGGAATGGTTGTCCCATTCATATCCCTTCGAAGCCTCTGTAGCAAAAATAGGATCACCGACTTCCTTTACTTCATTCCTAAGTGCAGAACCATTCACTCCCACATTGACAAACCAGTCACCAAAAGTCTTACGATAATTCACAGCAAATTCAAATCCTTTATTTTGGGTTTTACCGGCATTCGTATAAATGGAAGTAAAACCGGTAGAAGGACGCATATTACGATCCAGCAACAAATCATAAGAATTACGTATAAAATAATCCAATGTTACATTCAAGGCATTGTCCATAAATCCCATATCAATACCCAAATTGGTCTGTTCATTCGTTTCCCAATGAAGATTCGTATCAATTTCCTTGTCTTTGGCAGCTCCCATCTGTTCTGTGTAATTTACCCCATTCCACCAATAATAATACATCTTACTTGTTGAAATCTGGGCAATAGATTTAGAACCGTCACCATAAGAACTACCAGTTTTCCCCCAGCCAATACGAAATTTCAAATTACTGAAAATATTCAGATTCTTTATAAAAGATTCTTCATTCAGTCGCCAAGCTACCGAAGCTGAAGGAAAAGTTCCCCAACGATTTGTACGTCCGAAAGCTGAAGAACCGTCACGACGGATTGTACCAGTAAATAAATACTTATCTTTATAAGAATAAATCAAACGACCGAAATAAGAAAGACTGGTAGTTTTAACTTTTAAAGCACCTTCAACGTTTTTAGTAGTAGAATTCAATGTAGAAGCGATGTCACGATAGTTATCCGCAGGAAAATCCTTAGCGCTTCCTTTTAGTTCAAATCCATCTACCGACTGATTGAATGATTGTCCTACCATAGCATTGATATGATGCCCTTTTGTATCAAGAATATAATTAAAGTAGTTCTCACTGTTCCAATCACTACTACGACTCATTTCCATGGAAAAGGTATCCAAACCATCAGAAGTAATGGTACGTTCATTTCGAGGTGAATAATCCCAAGAACTTTTATTGGTTACATTGTAACTGTTAGTGGTTTTGAATGTTAAGCCTTTCAAAATGTCCACTGTCAAACCAAAATCAATCTGTACCCGGTCTATAAAATCTTGCTGTCATTATCGTATGCTCTCGCCACTAAATTGTCACTACCTCTCGGTACATCCCCATTCATCTCTTGCAAAGGTACCCCATAACTTCCGTTAGGATATTTGATAGGTACATTCATCAAATTACCATTTTCATCAAGATGGTCCATAGTTGGAACCGTCAAAGCATATGACCGCATGTTCCCACCTCCGTGACTACCAGTACGAACATACGCAAGATTAGTATTAACAGTCAGAAAGTCACGAATTTTGCTGGCTGCATTAGCACGGGCTGTAATCCGTTCATACCAAGAATTGATAATGGTACCATCATTTTTTGTATAACCTATGGAAGCCATATAGTTGGAAGTGCTACTGCCTCCGGAGGCCGATAACCGATAATTACGCGACAAAGCAGTCCGTGTCATTTCTTTCTGCCAGTCTATAGTTTGAAGTTGCCCTGCATATTGTTCTCCCCAAGCTAAATTGGTCAAGGACTTACCATCCGCCGCTTTACTCTGACGAACACCCCAAGTAAACAAGTCGGCATCAGCAACATCTATCGTATTGTTTACAGACTGAACCGATAAATTAGCAGTAAAGTTGATACGACTCTTGTTCTTGTCACCTTGTTTAGTAGTAATCATTACCACTCCATTTGCCGCACGCGAACCATAAATTGCAGTTGCCGAGGCATCTTTCAAGACTTCAATAGAAGCAATATCAGCAGGATTAACCATAGAAGCACTACTGATAATACCATCAATGACATAAAGGGGATCGGCAGAACCTTGGACTGTACCGATACCACGAATCCGGATTGTGGTTTCTCCGGAAGGATCACCGCCATTTCTCATGACTTGTACTCCAGCAGCAGCACCTTGCAATGCCTGGCCTATATTCACCGGATTACGCTTAGCCATCTCATCAACATTCACTGAAGCCACCGAACCTGTAAGATCACTCTTCTTAACCATACCATAACCTACAACCACCACTTCGTCCAAGGTTTCTGCATCTTCTTTCAAAATGACCTTCAATGTACCAGCATTTCCCGAGACTTTAATTGTTTGTGACAAATAGCCTATATAACTAACCTTTAGAATAGCCCCAACAGGACATTGAAAAGAAAAATTTCCATTCATATCAGTAATCATTCCCTGGGCAGTACCCTCTACAATGACATTAGCACCGATAATCGCCTCTCCTTTTTCATCCATCACTTGTCCTTTCACTGTAATGACATTTTGTTGTACAATGGTAACACCTACAAACGGTTGTATAACCATTGCCGCAAGAGGACTGGTACATACCAACGACATGGACACAAGCCCTAAATACTTCCTTACATTTTTCATAAATACTAAATAATTTGGTTTAACAAAAGTCCTTCTTTCCATCAAGAAAGAGCTATGAAATATCATTCACAAAACTATTTAGCATAGATTAAACATAAGGGAGAAAAAATAGTATTTTTATGCCTGCTTTTGTTTCATAGTTCATTTCTCCATAATAAAGCAACAAAACAAATACACATTTGCACAAAATATACACCCCTCAAAAACGATAGATTCAAAATTCAATCCTTAATTCCCGCCCATTATAACAAACTGTTTTTGAAGAAGAACTACCTGCTATATTCACAATGAATTTCCGATTCTTAACCATACCTGCAAAACGGCCTTTCCGATCACCTATAGTCAAAATACGTTTTTCATTATCCCATGTAATAGGAATTTCACTGTAGGCTCCCGACTCATAATTGTAATTATCATTCTCATCTTCATACAGTACAAACTCCCCATTATCGCCCGGATAAATACGAAGTTCAAGTTTATCCCATTTCCGTTCTGTGGCATATTGTACCTCATTGGTAGTGAAAGGTACGATAGAGCCGGCCTTCACATATACCGGAATAATCTCTATAGGAGTGGCACGTTCCACTACTTGCCCGCCATCCAGAATCTGTCCTGTCCAAAAGTCAATCCACTTAGTATTATCGGGCAAATAGACACTACGCGAAACAGCATCTTCTTCAACAACCGGTGCAACCAAGAAAGCACTTCCAAACATAAATTCATCAGAAATCTGATAGGTTGATGTATCATGAGGAGCTTCCATAGAAAGTTGGCGCAAATACGAATAACCATTTTTAGTAACTTGCCAAGCCGTAGAGTAAAGATAAGGGAGCAGTGAATAACGTAACTTAATGTATTGTTCCTGCACATCAAAAGCCCAATACCCACGTTCGCCAAACTGATAAATTTCACGGGGTGAACCTGTACCATGCGAGCGCATCATCGGATTAAATGTAGCAAACTGAAACCAACGCACATAAAGCTGCTGGTAAGCAGGGTCCTTATGTGCCGTATTATAAACATTGCCATAGGGATGCCATGCACCAATATCGGTATTCCAATAAGGAATGCCACATATCGAAAAATTCAAACCTGCCGGAATCTGTTTCTTGAAAACATCAAAACTTGCACGGATATCACCGCTCCATGAACCGGCACCATAACGTTGCGAACCTATATAGGCCGAACGAGTCAATATATATACACGTTTATCCAAGGTGGTAGCACGCTGATTATCCCAAATAGCCTTACTAGTGTACAGAGGATAAATATTACGGACATTTCTTAAAGCCCCTTCTTTCGTCTGAAAATTGAAATCAGACTGTTTGGCACCATAAAATTCCGGTTCTGTAGCATCCATCCACCATGCCGACATACCAAGCTGGAACATATACCTGTTCATATAATCCCATACTATCCCACGAGCTTCCGGATTAAAAGCGTCATAGACTCTTGCCTCACGGGGCGAAGAAACCATAGGATATAATGCCCCCTTTTTATCAAGTTCCTTGAAAATTTCCGTTCCATTTCCAAAACTCGGCCATACAGAAATCATCATTTTCACATTCATCTTCCTTAAACTGGAAAACATCTCTTGAGGTCTGGAAAAATTTGGATTGAGAAACTGAATCGCATTCCAAGAGGAATTATCCTCTCCCCAATAACGCCAATCCTGAATTATCCCATCAAGCGGTACGCCCAATTTACGATATTTTTCAGCAACCTCCACCACCTCATCTTGCGACTTATATCTTTCCTTACACTGCCAAAAGCCCAAAGTCCATAAAGGTACCATAGGAGCTTGTCCCGAAAGCTGTCGCAAAAGTGCTACAGTAGCATCTCCGTTTCCACCATAAAGAAAATAATAGTCTATCGCTTCACCAGCTTCTGATCTAAATGATGTCCCCATAGGCGTATCATCAAATGTCGTAATCGAATAATTATCCCAATAAAGACCATAACCTTTGACAGACGCGAAATAAGGTACAGCAATCTGCATGTTATTTTGTTCAAGAACCAACCGCTGGTTCCGCTGATTCATCTTGCCAGTCTGCTGTTGGCCCAGTCCGTAAATAACCTCATCCTCGTCCAAAATAAATGATTGCGACACTTCATAAGTATTCTCAACAATAGTCCGCATCTTTCCTCTATCCAAACCGGGAGTATTTTGTCCTGGAGCACTTTGAGTAGGTACAACCTCACCAGCAACATGAGATTCCACCTTCTTTTCCCTTATTCTCTGAACATATTGCAACGGCATCAACTGGACACCGTAGTCTTTTTCGGTCAAGAGTTTACTCCCATCCAGATTACTGAACTGGACACGTCCCGTATTTAAATCTAGAATAACTTCCAACAATGAAGAAGAAGCTTTTACCATATCGTTTTGCCGAGAAACATTGACTTCAACCTGAGTAGGTTCAAGCACCACAGCCAGACTTTTCCTCAGATTGACATTGCCCGACTCCAATGTCTTCGAAACTCTAACAATATTGGGAGTATAAAACTCCACCTTAACAACCACCCCTTTAACTGTCACGACAAAACCATTACTTCTTGCCTGTACTTGGGCAAGCACTACTGTTGACCATAAAATCGCACATAATGCAAATAGAACTTTTTTCATTTTGATATACTATGAAATAAATAGAATCCAATTAATGCAAATATAGAGATTTACAATTCTCTGCAGTGTCCCAAATATTTCTTTGAAAGGGTAAAATTGTTGCCGAATAAATATTCAAACACATTTATATAGCCTACAGAACACATTTTATACCTCCATTCCTTCCGGCTACCTATAAACACACAATCACCCGTAACAGTATCAACAACAGTAAATTCACGTACCTCGCCATCATTATATTACGGCAACTTTCCCCTGACGGGGCAAGATACATATAATTTTAGAGTTATTCGCCTGACAATAAGGTAATTTTACACCGCGCAGTGTAGTCGTCACTGCCTGCATGCCCCTTTCGCGATGGAAAACGGGAGGGACTTGTTTCTCTTTTCCAGTAATCTCCATATCTCCTTTCAAGGCTCCTACACGTAGGGATGACCCGAAGTTTATCATTTCAGTCTTGCAACAATCTCAAATCCCATACGGCTGTTATGATAAGGACAGTTCCACATACTTGCTTTAGGTTCCTTGTAGCGCGGAGTTCCATCCTCCAGTACGGTTCTGAACCATTCGCCATGCTCTTTGTCTATCATCCGTGACTTGATGAAGTTCCAGGTACGGACGGCACTCTCCAGATAAGATTGCTCACCGGTCAGTTGCCAAGCATTGATACAGCCTACCACAGTTTCCGCCTGGCACCACCAAGAAGCATCTCTCCTGATTTTGTCCTTATGCCGTTCGTACATCATGGCTCCCATCGGGTTGATACCCTCTTTCAAGGAAGCGTCTGCAAGTTCTAACGCTACCTTCCTGCATTTCCCGATGACCTCCGGATTACCCAGAGTCTCTGCAGCTTCCGTCAGCAGCCAAGAAGTTTCGATATCATGTCCGTAAGAGTCGATGTCATCCAGATTGTTCCAGTTTGAATCACAGTATGATATCAGGTGATGTGTTTGTGGGTTGTACAGCTTGGTTGTTATCAAGTCTATTACTTTTGCAAGGCGCTTGCGAAGGCCGTTATCCTTCCATACTTTATATAAAGCCGTGTATGCCTCTAATACGTGGATATGGGTATTCATTGTTTTGGCAGCAACGCCGTCTCCGTCATACCCCAGCTTTTGGGGAGTTCCCCATTCGCGGGTAAAGGATTCTATATAACCGTCGTTTACGGGATCTTTGACTTTGCTCTCCATTATCCGGTAAAGCTCTATGGCTCTTTGCAGGCTTTCATTGTTGCCCGTTGCCCTGAAATGCTCGGACAACCCATAGATAGCATAAGAGCAGCCGTAAGTCTGCTTGTTCGTATCCAACGGGGTACCGTCTGCTTTTATCAGCCAATATACGCCTCCATACTGCGAATCAATGAAGTGGTCTATGAAATACCGTTGCGCCCTGTCAGCCAATTTACGGTAGGCAGTATCGCCATACATCCGGTAGGCGGTTGAAAAAGTCCAAAGGATGCGGGCATTCAGTACACCACCTTTGGGAGTATCCGCTATCGGGGCACCGTCACGTCCCAATGAACCATAAAAGCCTCCGGAAGGGTCTACGCTGTATCTTTCCCAAAAAGAGAGGATATTCTCTTTCAAGTCCGAGGTTATTTCATCTTTTAAAACCTTGTCTACGTGTGACTGTGCTTGCAGGAAAGGTGTAACCAGCAACCATACTGTAATCAGCAAAAAAACGGAAAACATACGTTTCATAATATAGCGATTTAAGGAATTAATCATAGTTACATTGCAAATGTACAAAAAAACAAGTTGCCACTACTCACTACCATCCTTTTTCAATGGATACAATTGGTTCCGATAAAGGCTGTTTTTGGGTACTGAGTCCTTGTTTTACCAGACATCAGCTTTTATTAGCTCAAACGTTGGTATCTGGCAGTTCAAACACCATTGTATGACAAATATAACAATGAATATCATAAAAATAGAGGAAAAAGACACATTTCATAACGTTATTGGCTACAAACAAAAGCCATCCGTTTCCTTTTTAGTCCGTATATTAGTAGAAAATTTCGTAACTCAAAAATAGATACTATGAGAAAGAAACATTTCCTATTTGCATCAGTCTTGGCACTGCTTTGCGGCAGCAGTACGCTGCATGCGCAAGACTTCAAGCTGACATCCTCCGGTTATTTCAAGAACCAGGGAGTCGACGTCATGGCTTTTGATGACATCTATCCCGAAGGACACCAGGGAGGGGTATGCATCATCATGAACGGACACCGTGTGGCAACAAACGGAGACATCCGCCTGGAAGCCACGCCCGGACAATGGCAACCCGTACCGAAACAGCTCGACCGGAAGCTTGGTGACAACAGCATCACCGCCACGCTGTGCTATCCCGACTCCTCACGCCATCTCACCGGATTCAACCCGATGATTTACCCGGACCTCCACCTTATATATACGGTAAACGTGGAAAGCAAAGGTAAAAACATAGAGGTGACCGTAGATCTTGACCGCCCCATTCCCCAGGAATTCATCGGAAAAGTGGGCTTCAACCTTGAATTCTTCCCGGGTTCCCTCTTCGGCAAGCCCTGGATTATGGACGGTCAGAGCGGCATCTTCCCGCAACAGCCCAACTCCCCCCTGATGACAACCCAGCCCAACTATCTGCATACAGGAAACTACCATGACGGCAAAAAATCGCTGGCAGACATGGACAAACTGATAGGAAAAGGTTACAGCCCGATTGTGGCAGACGACATCATCAGCGAACCTTATGCCAAAGGAACCAAGTTCACCTCCCGGCCCGATGACCCTTACAACAAAGTTACCATCGAATCATTGAGCGGTGACCTGCAACTGTTTGACGGGCGTATGAACCACAACAACGGCTGGTTCGTACTGCGCAGCAACATAAAACCGGGTGTCACCAAAGGTGCCGTCAAATGGATTATCACTCCGAACGTAGTGGCCGACTGGATGTATCAGCCGGTTATCCAGACTTCACAGATAGGTTATCATCCCACTCAGGACAAGGAAGCCGTCATCGAAATGGATATACGTGACAACAGAAAGGAAACGGCACAAATCATCCGCATTGATGCCGACGGCGAAAAGGTTGTCAAGAACGTCACTCCTGCCAACTGGGGTAAATTCTTGAGGTATAACTATCTGAAAGTAAACTTCACAGATGTAAAGGAACCGGGGCTTTATAAGATTAAATACAATACCTCCGTGTCTCCCATCTTCCGCATCGACAATGACGTATATGCCCGTGGCGTATGGCAACCCGTACTGGAATACTTCCTTCCCGTACAGATGTGCCACATGCGCGTCAACGAAAAATACCGCGTATGGCACGACTGCTGCCACATGGACGATGCCCAGATGGCACCGGCACACAATCATATCGACGGCTACGACCAGAAAGAGGGCCTGTCCAAGTTCAAACCGGGTGAAGTGGTTCCCGGAGTGAACATAGGCGGCTGGCACGATGCCGGAGACTTTGCCCTCCGCATCGAATCCCAAGCCGGAGAATCCTATATCCTGGCACTGGCCTACGAAGCTTTCCACCCGAATCTCGACGTGACTTCCATCGACCAGATAAACCGTGTGACGGAAATCCACCAGCCCGACGGTAAGAATGACTTGCTGCAACAAGTAGAGAACGGCGCCCTTACGGTAGTCAACGGCTACCTGGCACTGGGACGTCTCTACCGGGGAATCATCTGCAACGACCTTCGCCAATACGTACTTCTGGGTGATGCTG
>ERZ780166.1275-NODE-1275-length-14050-cov-4.432940_pt1 | contig 14050 bp, 16 predicted proteins | sample MGYA00511366_ERZ780166 | MGnify/ENA primary metagenome ERZ780166 (study PRJEB29588, sample SAMEA2162231) | human gut metagenome | biome: human gut; feature: human-associated habitat; material: faeces | place: Denmark | collected 2008/2010 ...
TATGCTTCGCATTGACTGCTGGGAAGCTGAAAAGAATTTAAAGACTACACTTGGATCAGAATGTGCTTTGACATCTCACATCAGCAAGTGTCATTTCTGAAAGTTTTTCCTCCATTGCTCTCTGTACCTCTAACAGCCTCTTACATTTTTGATATCGGATTCATCGTATCACAATTCGCCCGTTTGGGGTACTGCTTTGTATGTTTTTCATTTTTTATACCGTAAATCATGCTATATGCAAATTCTGCATTGAGCTTCCATGCATCCCACCGGCTGTTCCTTTCCCCTAAATAAGAAAAGTCGAACTTTTTGACACTCCTGCTTATTTATGCTAGAATAGCATAGGTTAGCCTGTACTAACTTTTATGGCAATCATGTAAAATCACATTATTACAAGGTATCATATGCACATGAATTTTTATAAAACAACAAATCCCGACGACTATGGTCTGTATTTCTATAAACAGATTGGATTAAACTGTACTTTTGAACAGCCTCATGAACAAATCTGGACGAATCCGGATGTTGGCACAATCCACATTTATGGTTCTCTTGATGAGATACAATGTGGAACGGGGGATTATACAATTCCGGCCGATCTGCTTGCAGAATTTGATTACGAATCTGCATTTCTTCATTTTGGAATTATTTATGAGGGAATTACTTATTCTCTTGTAAACCACAGATTGTCACCGATGTCGCACCCTTCCGCTTTTCTTGCGGTAGAACAATCCGCCGGTGGTATCAACTGCTGGAAATGTGGGCAGCGTTTCCGCGGAATCGAAGTCTCTATCCGGATGAAATACCTAAGGAATGATCTGCTTCCCTTTCTTGGCTATCCCAAAGACGCATTGGATTTCATTCAACCGAATATCCGCTATCATAATTTATCATCGGAATTGCGCGGGATTCTGTCGAAAATAGAATTTCTCCTGAATCAAAAGACAATGACGCTGGCACTGCAAAAGGCACTCTGCCTGGAATTTCTGGCGCATCTTTTAAACCCCAAAACGGAATGTCTGTCAACGATTCCTGCTTCCAGTGATACGCACTATATTTATGTTGGCAAGCGGAAAATAAAGATGACACAGGCTGATTTTGAGAAAGTCAGAAAAGCTCATGATCAGCTAGAAAAAGATGCCGGCTCTTTTGTTACTATTTATGAACTGAGCCAGACATTTGAGATTAGTGAGCAAAAATTAAAGGCCGGATTTCTAGAATTGTATCAGCAGACCATCTGGAATTATGCCAATAATCTGCGTATGAATCAGGCTGCAAGACTGCTCCGCGACACAGACTGCAATATCCATGAGATTGCAGCAAACGTCGGTTATCAGAGTCCCGCAGCCTTTACCAATATGTTTAAAAACTGGTGTGGGCTGACGCCCGGCCAGTTCCGCGCTCAGATTGCCGCGGAGGCATAATGTCTTCCTTTTGGAAGAACCATCGGTGATTGGGACACAGGGTCTGTTATAACATCACACGCTAAGCCATAGACTTTTTCCATCAATTCCGGCGTGATAATCTCATCCGGTGTGCCTTCCGCCACCAACTGTCCCTTTTTCATGGCGAATAAATAATCTGCATACCTTGCAGATAAGTTGATATCATGCAGCACCATTACAATCGTTGTTTTGTGTTTCCGGTTCAAGTCCGTAAGCATATCTAAAATTTCAATCTGATAAGCAATGTCCAAAAAAGTCGTCGGCTCATCCAAAAGCAAAATATCTGTTTGCTGTGCTAATGCGAGAGCAATCCAGACGCGTTGGCGCTGACCTCCGGAAAGCTCCTCTACAGCCCGGTCTGTAAGTTCTGTGATCCCCATAATTTCCATTGCCTCTTCCACCGCAGCGTAATCTTCCCTCGTCATGCTTTTTAAAAACTGTCGATACGGAAACCGGCCTCTGGAAACAAGATCCATCACCCGGATTCCCTCCGGTACGACAGGTGACTGCGGCAAAAGGCCGAGCATTTTTGCCATTTGTCTGGATGGAATTTCAGAAACATTTTTTCCGTCTAATATCATCTGCCCGCTCTGCGGTGCCAGCAGTCTTGCAAAGGTTTTCAGCAATGTTGACTTTCCGCAGCCGTTTGCGCCAAGAATGACGCTGATTTTATTTTGGGGAATGGTTACACTGACATCCGAAAGGATGGTTTTGTGATTATAGCCGGCATTTATGTACTCTGCCGCTAGTGTATGATCGTTCATGCTGTTATTACTCCTATTTTAACAAATATAAAAGATCCATATCTGATATGATCTTACCCTTCCATGCGGTTCATCCGAATTAATAGATAAATGAGATACGGTGCACCGAGGATGCCTGTAACAACGCCTACAGGATAGCGGGATGGAAATGCGTACTGTCCGACCAAATCAGAGACCATCACAAGCACACAGCCGGTAAGGGCGGAAGTCATCAGATTACTTTTTCCACTTCCGGAGATTCTCGCCGCAATCGGTCCTGCAAGAAAAGCGACAGAGGCAATCGGTCCTGTCACCGACGTTGCAAACGCAATCAACAGCAACGCACATAAAATGAGACCGAGCCGTGTGGCTGTGATCCTTATGCCAAGCACCCTGGCATGTGCTTCCCCCAGCTGTAAGATTTCCAGATGTCTGTTTAGAAGAAAAATTGCCACAGTGGAAAAGACCACCACAACCATAAGCCGTGGGACCTGATCCATCGATACTCCGTTTAAACTTCCGCTAAGCCATCTTAATGCACTTGATACATCATATTCCGAAGCCTTTAACAGCATCCAGGAAATCAAAGCATTTAAGAATGCCTGCATGCCGATTCCTGTCAGAATCAGTTTCCCATTTGAGAAACCGTCTCCCTGGGCAAAAAAATAGATTGCAGAGGAAACAAGTAATCCGGATAGAACCGCCAGAATAGATACAATATTTCCATTCCATTTTAACACGAGAATTCCAAAAACAGCGGCAACGCTTGCACCGGAAGTCACACCGATAATATCGGGACTTGCAAGCGGATTTCCCAGTAATTTCTGGAATGTATTCCCTGCCAGACCAAAAGCCGCTCCACAAAAGATTGCTGCAAGCATGCGCGGTAGACGAAGGGTCTTAATTGTAAATGCTGCACCCTTCGTTTCATTTCCCTTTAATACTTCCAGGACTGTGCCCGGCATATATATGGTATTTCCATAAACCATCATAATGCAGGCAAGTAAAATGACAAGTGAAAGCAGGATGCAGGCGGTAAACCAGTATCTTTTCTTTCTTTTGTAATATCCCGACCAAATCGTATTTTTTTTCATTATAAAGAGCGTACCCTGACCTTTCGTATGATAAAAATAAAAACAGGACCGCCGATCAATGCTGTGACAATTCCAGACTCCAGTTCACCGGGGCTTCCCCATATTCTTCCAAGGACATCTGAAATCAGTAAAACACAGGCTCCACAGACTGCAGATAGCGGCATTATCTTTTTCAGATCGGGACCGACAAGTGCGCGTATCAGGTGTGGAACCATAAGGCCAATGAAACTGATTGGTCCCGCCAACGCAGTCACTGCTGCACACAACAGGACACCGGAAAGTGCCGCTAATCCCCGCACCACTGTCACGTTCACACCAAGCCCTGTTGCCACATCATCACCCAACGCTAATGTATTCAAAGAAGGTACCAGGAAAAATGCCAATACAAATCCGACTGCAAGATAAGGACTCATCAATTTGATATCTTCCCAGGATGCACCACTGATGCTTCCTACCTGCCAGAACCGGAACTGATCCATCACCTGCGTATTGGGCAGCATTACCGTATTTACCAGCGACTGTAATGCTGTCGAGGCAGCTGCACCAGCCAATGCCAGACGAATCGGCGTAGCACCGCCGGTTCCGACAGAAGCGAGTCCATAAACAAGAACTGCTGTGAGTGCTGCACCGGCGAATGCAAGCCAGATATACTGATTCCCACTTTGTATATGGAAAAAAGCAATTCCACACACCACAAAAAGGGACGCTCCTGTATTTACACCCAGAATACTCGGATCAGCAATCGGATTTCTGGTGATGGATTGCATGAGCAGGCCGGACATGCCGAGCGCCGCCCCTGCAAGCACACCGAATACGGTTCTCGGCACTCTTGCAAGTACGATATGAACTTCAAGTTCCGGCGCACCATTTGGAACAAAAGCCCCTAAGACGCTCTGAATGCCCACGGATTTTACTCCGCAGGCAATAGACAGGAATGTGCAAAAAAGCAGTAATACTGCCATCATGCAGCATACAATAAGACTTCTCTTTTTACTCATTGATCTTACCGCAGGCTTCCGATAAAACATCGAGATATTCATCAATCGTTGCCGGAATCGATAAAATACTTGGAGTTGTAGATGCTGCCAGGCGTGAAGTGCTATCGAGCAGTACAACAGCACCGTTCTTGATTGCCGGTATTTCTGACATCAATTCGTCCTTCTGCAATGCCTCTAATAAAGCTTCGTCCCCATATACAACCATCAAATCAATATCCGAAAGTGCTTCTACGTTTTCACGGCTTAATGTTACAGAGAAATCCGATCCATCACCCGCAAGTTCCTTGATACTGTCAGGAAGTTCAAAACCAAGATCCTGTAAATAAGAGGCTCTCGGATCTGCAGGAAGGTATGCATAGAATGTGCTGAAATCACCGGCATCTATCCAGAAGAAACCTGCTTTTACACCGGAAAATTCCGGATGTTCACTCACTTTTTCTGCAATCAATGCTTCTGTATCGGCAACTAACGCCTCCCCTTCTTCTTTCATTCCCATTCCCTCCGCATTGCGGATGGTCTGTTCTCTCCAGCTTGTCTTCCAGGCAGTCTCTTCAAAAGGAACGACCGGTGCGATCGCGGAAAGTGTCTCATATTCCTCCTCCGTCATACCTGAATATGCCGCAAGGATAACATCCGGCGCCGCATCGCTGATTGCCTCGTAGTCAAATCCATCTGTGTCATCGAATACATTCGGGTTGCTCTCACCTAAGGATGCAAAGGCTTCGTCTGTCCATTCATGTAATCCATGTTCTGTCACATATCCGTAGTTTGCCGCGGAAACACCGACAGGAACCACTCCAAGTGCAAGAACCGTATCCTGATTGCCCCATCCCAACGTAACAATACGCTCTGGCTTGCTCTCAATCACTGTCTCACCGTATGCATGGGAAATTGTAATTGGATACTGAGTTTCCTCCGATTCTGTTTCTGTATTTTCGGTATCCGGATCAACCGTTTCTGCAGATGCTTCCGATTCTGCAGCTGTGTTATTTTGTACTGTATCACCGCCATTGCTGCCACATCCCGCAAGGACTCCCGACAACATTGCCATTCCTAAAATAATGGATAATACTTTCTTTCTCATTTTGTCTCTCCTTCTTCGTCTTTGTGCGTACACATGTTAGTCTCGACTAACCGTTGTGAATAATATCATATGATTTTATCTTCTGTCAATCATTGCACCAAAAAAGATAAAAATCCGCACCCGATTCAGAATTCAATCTTTCATCCCTGTTTTTTTAAGAAGTGAAAATCCCGGTACTGTTTCCATTTTTGCCGTAGAGGAATGTTTTTTTTGCCGCAACGACTTCAAGCATATATTTCCCGTTAAAGGATTTTTCTGAATATATTCCAGCACCAGCTTTCATTAAACAGAAACTATAAATTTCAAAAGTCAACTCTCCATTACACACAATGTTTCACAGTTGAGAAATAGTGTTATATTATTCGACCAATTGCAATATTCATCACAATTCATTTCTAAGATATTTCCTCTATACTTAACAAATCGTAACGAATCTGCATTCACTGGCAATACGATTGCTTCACAACTTGAAATGGTTCTTTCCTTAAGTATTTCCAGACCATAGCCGCTAGATAGCAAAACATCACCCAAAGGAGTACACGTAATATCCGTACATTCAAAGTTTCTTTCACTATCTATCATTTCTTTACTCACAATGTCTATTACATAAATATAGTCTGTTGTAACTACAACTATTATCCCTTTCGGTACGGAGAATGTAGCACCAATATATTTACCTCTGAATTCACCACACCAAATTGTAGTATCTTCTTCAAATCTGATCCAAGACCAATCGGATGAATTCCAATTACTTTCAATATCAAATATTATTTCTTCGTACTCTCCTGAATACGGTTGAGAAATCTGTTCTATATTTAATAGCATTTATAGTTCTCCTTTTCTGGTCCAAAAGCATTTGATGCAGCCTCTAAAACAATTAACATCTCTTCCAAAAACTTTTTACGTTCCGGCATATCCAACTGTTAATGCCATACCTGCGTTGTCTCATTTGCTTCTTCTCCAAATACCGATTTATAAACTTCTCGTATATATATTTTACCATATACTTTTTCCACTTCCGGAAGGTCCCACAAGCGCTGTTACACTGCCCTGTGGAATTTTGCAGGAAATATCTTTAATTACATTTTCCTGATTGTAAGCAAATGTGACATGTGAAAGTTCTATATCACAATTTGATACTTCTTTTTCTTTTCCTTCCATAGCCGGAGTTGCCAAAAGAGCATTGTCTAAAGATTTAAAATGCACACCGCTTAATCCGCAGGATTTAATAATTTTCATTCCTTCAAGATATTCCTGAACCTGATCGGAAGCGTTCAATTTTGCTTTTACCTGTTTCTCAAGCTTGTTGTAAGTTCAGATAAATCTTTTGTATTGAAAAAACTCATCGGAAGTTTTCTCAAATGATCGGCAATCCGCAGCCTTGTGGCATTGGATTCTTGATAAGATGCGATATACGTTTTACGATAGTCATTTTTAGCCGCTAAAAAAACTAATAAAGCAGATATAATTCCAACTCCCCATAACAGCCAGATATGATTCCACTGGACATTTCCCCCATTTGCTACGGGTGTCAGTATCTCACTAAAAATCATAACCGTAACACAAAAAGGAAGGAGCATTGTTAAATTTGTCAAAGTACATGCACAAATCACTTGAAAACGAATATTTCTTCAATCGGTGCTTCAACAACTCTTGAAATATCAATCGCCAGTTTAAGTGAGGGATTGTATTGTGCCTTTTCCAGCCGCATAATTGTTTCTCGCCGCACGCCTACCTGTGCCGCTAACTGCTCTTGTGTCAAATCCTTTAATAGCCTGTACTTTTTTAATCTACATTCAAAATCCGGCACGCTTATTCCTCGCTTTCATCAAACTGTTCATCGTTATCATAATGATATAGCAGATATTCGCTAAGGAATATTTCAAGTGCTATGGAGAGAGCTATAACAATAACAAGAGCAATTAAGGTATATTCAAGGTTATCCATGAGCTTTCCCTGTCCCAAAATGAGTATTGCAAGAAAAATAATGGACAGAGAAGTTTTGTTCGCTACACTTTGCGCTTTCATTTTGTTTTCTTTGTATCGTTCATCTATAAGAGTATTTGACATTTTTCCCTCATAGAAAAATCCGAAAAAGCCGAAAAACAGGAAAAACACAAAAGGAAAAATTGTCTTGTCAACGCTGTAAGTCCAAAATCCCAAAAATCCGGCAAATCCTAATAAACCTAAAAAACCCAGTTTTGGATTTATTGTTCTGGTGGATTGCAAGGTTAATTCCCTACGCCTGTTTGTTTTAATAGATTCCAAAAACAACACAACAATATTCACAATATACAAGGTAAGAAGTACGCCGGAAATAATCATAGGCAGGTCTTGCACTCTGAAAACATATTCAGATAAATCCATAGGCACAATAAACCTTGAATTGTTAAATGCTATCGTGTACCATGAAGATATTGCTACCAGCAGAGCGCATATCACGCCCAGGCAAATTGTGAGTTTCGTTCTTTTTTTCATAATGGTGTCCTCTGATGAGATGTATTTATCGCTTTTCGAGATAAATATATCACTTCAAAGGCTGGCTGTCAATAGGAAAGATACAAATACATCACTTTCTCCAAAATGCTTAGAAAGACAAAAGCTGATATAGGAAAATCCCCACATCAGCTTTTCGTATTGGTCTGTGTTTCGGAAATAGTGGCTGCTGTCTATCAAATTATCATTTGTTACTTTACCGCACATGAGCATTTACGCAAGTTTCCAATTCTGGCTTTCTGTCTGCAGTTTTACCATATGGGCATATACACCATTCTTTTCTTCCAGATCCTTTGGTGATCCTTCTTCTGCCACGGTGCCATCAGAAAGGACAACAATTTTATCTGCTCCTGCTACGGTACGCATCCTGTGAGCGATGACCAGAACCGTTTTATCTGCGATCAGACGGGAAAGGGCTGTCTGTATCAGAGTTTCATTCTCCACATCCAGGGAAGCAGTAGCTTCATCTAAAAGAATGATCGGCGCATTTTTCAGAAATGCACGGGCAATAGAGATACGCTGGCGCTCTCCACCGGAAAGTTCACAGCCATTTTCCCCGATATTGGTATGCCATCCATCCGGCAGTTTTTCCGCAAATTCATCCACATTGGCAAGTTTCGCAGCAGCAATGACCTGTTCATCTGTGGCGTCTTTGTTTCCGATTCGGATATTTTCCAGAATCGTATTGTCAAACAGTGTAACATCCTGGAATACGATGGAATACAGAGAAAGCAGTGTTTCCGGGTCAATTCGGGATACATCCATGCCTCCCACGGTAATCTTTCCTCTGTTAATATCCCAGAACCTTGCTGCCAGCCGGGATACGGTTGTTTTTCCGCCGCCAGATGGGCCGACCAAAGCCGTAACCTCTCCCTGTTTTGCCGTAAAGGAAACATCTTTCAATACGGTTTCTCCGGTATTGTAGGCAAACCCAACATGGTCAAAGACAATATCATACCCCTGATTGGAAAGCCTGTCGCTGCCCTGCTGGATCGGATGATCGAGAATCTCATTCATGCGGGCAATGTTGGTTCGTGTACTGATGACTGCCGCAAGATTCTGGAGTGCGCCCTGCAGAGGGTCATACAAACGGGATACTACCAGAAGGAACATAAAGAATGTAAGCACGGAGAGGCTTCCTTGCATGAGCAGAACAGCTCCCACCAGCGCAACCGTTGCAATACCAAGCTTCAGCACCAGCGATGCGGAAACCACAAAAACAGCAAGGCCGAATTCATTGAGGATGGAACGATGCTCCACGGCACGGATCTTCTTTTCCAGACCTTTTAAATATGCCTGCTCCGCATTGTTCGCTTTCAGGTCACGAACCGTTTCAATGCACTCCTGTATCCCGTCTGCGCAGGCCATCTTCACGTCCATCGCTTTCTGGTTCAGATTTTCCTGAATCTTAGCGGAAAATCCCACAATCGCAAAGGCAACCGGCAGAACCCATAAGGCAGCCAGTGCCATTCTCCAGTCCGTAAAGAGCAGACCGATGGAAATCAGAACCGTAGAAATGATCGAACCTGCAAGCTCAGGGATAAAATGCGAAAAACTCTGCTCCAGGAAGGTGCAGTCCGCCATAATGGTACTGGTAAGATCGGCTAAATCCTTTTTCCCGAAAAAGGAAAGGGGGATTTTGCGCAGATGCTCTGCCAGAGTAATACGGCGGATACCGCTTTCTTTGTAAGTGGCAAAATAGGTCGCATTATATTGAAAGAAAGTGGTCAGCAGAATCAGGCCGATACACACCACGCAGCCTGCCACATAAAATGGAATTTTCCCACCGGGAACACCCCCGTTCATCAGATCGCTGACCAGGTAATATAAAAGTCCTACCGGGAACATAAAAGACAGATTCTGAAGGACACAGGCCAGGCAGCCTTTGATCAGGTCTTTTGCTCCCTGTTCAGACAGGGCATATTTTTTCTGCAGTTTTTTGATCATATCACTGCACCTCCTTTGTTACCTTCCATTGCACGGAAGTCTGGTAATTTTTCCACATACGGCTGAAAATGCCGTCTTTTGCAAGCAATTCACGGCTGTTGCCGCACTCGGCAACCTGTCCGTTGCAAATGACAAAAATCTGATCCACATTTGTTACGGTAGAAAGCCTGTGGGCAATCATAATCACGGTCTTTCCCTCGGAAAGTCTTGAGAAAGCAGCCTGTACGCGGCTTTCGTTATCCGGGTCAGCAAAGGCAGTGGCTTCATCCAGAATGATGATCGGTGCATTTTTCAGCATTACACGGGCAATGGCAATTCGCTGCTGCTCGCCGCCGGAAAGATAGACACCCTTTGTACCGATAACCGTATCCACACCCTGTGGGAGTTTTTCCAGAATATCATCGCACTGTGCGTGATGAAGGGCAGCCAAAATTTCCTCACGGGTAGCTTCCGGTTTCCCCATACGCACATTTTCCAGAATGGACGCCTTGATCAGACGGCTGTTCTGAAATACGAAAGACACCGTATTCATGAGTTCCTCCCTCGGGATGTCTTTCACATTGACACCACCTATTTTTACCATTCCGCTCTGGGGATCAAAGAATCGGGAAATCAGGTTGGCAAGGGTTGTTTTACCACCGCCGGACGGGCCGACAAAAGCTACGGTTCGTCCTTCAGGAATGGTCAGTGAAATATCTTTTAATACTTCTTTTTTTCCATCATAGCTGAAATGAACCGATTTCAGTTCCACGGAAGCATTTTGCGGATGCATTGGGTGTTTGGTTTCCTCCAGAGGCTTCAAATGCAAAACGCTGTCAATTCTCTGTAAAGCGTCATCTACGATCATGGCATTTTCACTTTGGAACATGATGCGTGTCAGTGTAACAGAAATAACCGGCGTAATAATGATATAGAAAATGAGATCCAGTAAGAAACCGGAAGTCACACCGTCTTGTGTCAGCAACAGTCCTCCGGCGATCAGTGTGGCAAAAACTCCGTTGATCGCAGCTGTATAGAACATCATCGGTGTCCGAAGCTGCCTGGTATAGGCGATCACCCATACTTTATAGCGGTCAATGGAGTCTTTAAACTTCTTAAAGGAAAAGATCGTCTGACCAAAGGTTTTTACCACCGGAATACCGCGGACATATTCTACCGCTTCATTGGACATATCATCCAGCGCATTCTGGTATTCTTTCATCTTTTCCTGCATCTGCTTTCCGGTCATTGCCATCATGATCAGAAACCCCAGCACAACCGGAACAAGGCTCAACAGTCCCAGTCTCCAGTCAAACACGAACAACAGCACCAAAAGACCGCAGGGGGTTGCAATGGCATTGGCTCTGTCGGGAAGCTGATGAGCGAGATAGGTTTCGGTGGCTGCACTGGATTCGTTGACGATTTTGCGCAGTTTTCCGCTGCCAAAACTCTCGGCAAATCCAAGAGGAAGCTTAACAATATGCTCCATGGTCTGGATACGCAGGTTTGTGGCAATACGAAATGCTCCCAAATGGGAACACATCAGCCCTGCTATGTAGACAAGCACCGCTATAACCGCAAACAATACTGCCATCCAGCCATTACCGGTCAGGCTCTGTGCCTGTCCAAAATTCGGTGCCACCTCCAATACTTCCTTGATCATTTTCCAGATGTAATAGAATGGCACCAGAGCAATCAGGGCACTGATGGCAGAAAGCACCCAGGAAGCATAGGTCAGGTACTTATGGCTGCCTGCAATTTCCAGCAGGCGTGATAAATTGGATTGTTTTTTCAAAAAAATTCCTCCTTTTCTACTACAATATATTTATGGTTAATATCCCTTACAGCCAGTAAGGAATTATCCATCTTGTTGCTTAAGCTGTTAGAATGTAGGTAGCAATTGGATATCTTCTCCTTTCTTGGACTTCGCGTCCGTAACACAGACTGATAACCAGCTCCTCATTCGCAGCGTTCGTTTTATGCAGGTTGAATCACCTCAGGTGCATTCGTGTCACACCACAGTAGATTGAATAGGCAATGAGTAAAACTGGTACTTATCCATTGCAATAATCTTAAGGAGTGACAATTTATGAACGCAGTAGGTATCGATGTTTCAAAAGGTAAGAGTATGGTTGCTATCATGCGACCTTTCGGTGAAATTGTTTCCGCACCTTTCGAAATCAAACACACAGCCAGTGGTATCAATTCACTTGTAGAACTCATCAACTCTGTTGAAGGTGAGTCCCGAATCGTGATGGAGCACACAGGGCGTTATTATGAAGTCCTCGCTCATCAGCTTTCAGAGGCAAATCTTTTCGTCAGTGCCATTAACCCAAAACTTATCAAAGACTTTGATAATGATTCTCTTCGTAAAGTGAAATCTGATAAAGCAGATGCTGTTAAGATTGCCCGATATGCTCTTGACAAATGGCAAAATCTTAAACCATGTACCTGCACCGATCCGTACAATTCATATAATCAGCATCAAACAAAGCAAGATGCAGGACTTTCGCTTTTTCAATAATCTGCAGAATTTCAATAATATTTGTTACTTCTCGATCTTTTCTTCTCATAGATAAATATCTAAAGAATCGTACACGATTCCTCCTTTTCCAAATTTTAAAATTATACAATCTGGAAGTTATTTGGAAGATTTTATTATCCATTCATCAAGAAATTTCATTTGTTCATCCGTATGAAACCAATGCTCTCCATTTTTCATAATAGAAAGTGTTGAATTAGTCCTCTGTACAAATTCAAATATCGTTCCATAAGCGGTAAGATTATCTTTTTCACCATACAAAATGTGCGTTGGGATTTCCCATATAATAGGATTTTCTCTTGCATAGCAAAGATAATCCCATGAAAGAGTCTCTCCAAAGGTTGTCTGAATTTCTTTTTTCTCTTTGAGTTCATCCTCTGTAACATTTGCCCAAATCATCATATCAGCAATAAGCCTTTCCATATCTACAACGGGCGAAATAAAATATGCTTTCTCTATTTGCTGATTTGATAAGGCATTGATAGCAAAATACGCTCCAATGCTATTGGCAATTACTTCAACAGTCTTGTAGTTTCTATAAATTGAATTAAAAAGTAATGGAAATTCTTCTTTTGCTTCCCATGGAAACTGTGCAGTATAGTCGAGACCAATCACATCACAATTACTAAAGAGCGGTTTGTAATGAATAGCTTCTTCAGCATTACCACCTTTTCCATGTATATAAATAACTGCTTTATCCACAATAGTTATCCTCCACAAATTCAAATTGTTACACTTAAAAAAGCGGAATTTCACCATCATAGTTTTCTGCTTTTTCCAATAGCGGTCCTTTAGCTCCCATCGTAAACGCGATGTCGCTACTGCGGATAGAGAGCAGCTCCATTCCGGGTCTCACCTTCAAAAAATCCATCATTTTCTTCGTAAGAAGAATTTGCCCCTCCTGTGAAATCTCTACCCAGCAGTAGGAACGCCCCTTGTATTTGATAAATTCGCCAGAACCTGCTGAGTAGTCAAGCAACGGTGGAGTATCGTCCAAAATGTGACCAAGTTTTGACGGATGCAAAAGGCCTTTCCGGGTGACGCAGAAGCCACCGGTAATCTTACTTCCGGTAAAAAGATATACTTTTCCTTCATCTGCAATGTGATATTCTTCCATTGCCTGCGGTGGAATCCGCAATGTTCCATCCGTCCGAATGAGTGATTTCCCGAAAATAAATTTTCCTCCCTTATTCATTTGTGGCATAAAAACACCTCCTTAAATTCCGAGTTGTCGCTCTCAGCATACCATGCTTTCTTCCCGCAGAAAAGCATGGCGAAAAAACAAAAATGTCTCCAGAGGGCTTGTACGTATGTTTTTTCAGCATTTCCAATCTGAATTTCTCAGAACAGAATATCCTCCGGCTTGAACTTATCTTTTTCGGTAATGGGGCGGATCACCTTGCAGGGCACCCCCGCAGCGATGACGCCGGAGGCAATAAAGGCACCTGCTCCGATGTTTACCGGAGAGGTATTCGCCCGACTGACCATAGAAGTAGTCCAGCATCATTTGGTGTTACATCGGATTTTCAACTGTGTGGGTGTGTTCATGTGGAAAACGATCCCTCCCTCCGAAATGAATGAAAAACAGGTTGACATTCACCAGAAAAAACGCTTACAATGGTGATAATAAGTTGATATCAATTAGCATCAGCTGCTTTTTTGATCTTCATTCATGATTTTTCTGGCTCGTCCGCGCGTGGTGTCCTCAAAGGTTTCATCTTC
>ERZ780166.1276-NODE-1276-length-14046-cov-2.024301_pt1 | contig 14046 bp, 8 predicted proteins | sample MGYA00511366_ERZ780166 | MGnify/ENA primary metagenome ERZ780166 (study PRJEB29588, sample SAMEA2162231) | human gut metagenome | biome: human gut; feature: human-associated habitat; material: faeces | place: Denmark | collected 2008/2010 ...
CTTGAACCCCATTCAAGCACGCTACCAAACTGCGCCACACCCAGATACGATTGTTTTGTTGTTATTATAATAGCATTTTGCCAATAAAAAGTCAATGCCCCATGTCAAAATAATTCTTTAATCTATTATTATGAACCTCCATTTCGTAAAATAGGCATGGTATATGATGTTTTGGTAAGGGAAAATGAAGCTTATATTGCTTCTAATCAAGGACTTTATTGGCTTAGGGATGGAAAGACTGAATTAGTTCCGGGTTTGGAAGAACAAGCGTGGTTCGTCGATGAATGGGGAAAACAGATTTTCTGCGGGCACAACAAGGGAACTTTCCTTATATCAGGACTGAAATCAAAGCTGGCATCTGATGTAAAAGGAGGGATGTGTATGGAAAAAATTGAATTGAAGGAACAATCTTTTTTGTTGGAGGGAGCTTATGCGCTTCTGAATTTATATACGGAGACTGCTTCGGGAGAGTATTGCTTTACTCGGTCCTTACGTGGGTTCAGTCACATGATTCGTCATATAGAAGTGGACCATCAAGGGAATATTTGGGCGAAACATTTAAGGAATGGTTTGTATCGCTTTCGGATTGATTCGGATATGAAGCAGGTAAAGGATGTGCGGAAGTATGAGAGTTTGGGAGAAGTGAAAGGTGGGAGTTTTACTTTGTTCAAAATCAATGGTCGGGTAGTTTTTTCTAATGGGGAATATTTCTATACTTACGAAGATATGACTGATTCGATTGTTCCCTATGAAACAATGAATGAACAATTGATGGAATTGAAGGGAATCAAGACTGTGAGTCATGCGAACGGAGATTACTATTGGTTTGTGGGCGACAGGACTGTGTATTTGGTGAAGTGTGCGATAAATACTTTCAATATCGAACTTCGGATTCCATATTCTTTGTTTGACGGTCTGGCTGTGGAAGAAAGAGGAAGCGTGGTTTATGACAAGAGAAATAATCATTCCTATCTTTGCTTGAATAATGCTATTGCCCGTATTGAAACAGATAGTTCCTCGTTATATAAATCTCAGACTAGGCGTTCTTTATGGATTTCAGAGATGCAGGTTACTGAGGAATTCAGTGATAAACGGAAAACATTGGTCGTGCAGTCGGGAGTCAAGGTCGAACATGAGTTTAATACAGTGAGTTTTACATTGTGCTATCCGGTTTATAACGATTATACTTATAAAGTAAGATACCGGTTGGAAGGGTATTCTGATCAGTGGATACCCGATGGACGCAATTTGCAGAAAAAGTATGCCCGTCTTCCTTATGGAAGTTATGTTTTTCGGGCGGAGATATATGATACTGGTAGAGTTTTGGCATCGGTAGAGTTTCCCTTTGAGATTTTGTCTCCGTGGTATTTGTCTTATTGGGCTGTGGGAAGCTACATTCTGATAGGGTTGTGCCTGCTGGCCTTGCTGCAATATATTGTTTATCGTTTTGTGAAGAAAAAGAAGGATCGTGTGATTGAGCAGCAGCGTGTAGCCCATCAGGCAGAGCTTGAACGGCAAGAGAAGAAGATTATCGAGTTGGAAAAGGAACAGCTTGAGGCCGATTTGCGTTTTAAAAGCAAAGAATTGTCCAGCGTGGTAATGATGAATATCGCTCATCAGGAGTTTTTGAATTCATTGAAAGAGGAGATACAGAAGCAAAAGTTGTCGGGACAGCATAGTCGTAAGAATTTGGATAAGCTTCTCGCTTTGGTTAACAATAATATAGTGTCTGATGAAGAGAGCTGGATAATGTTTCAAGCTAATTTTGACCGTATACATGAAAATTTCTTCCGGAATCTGAAACTTCAATATACTGATTTGACTTCAGGAGATTTACGCTTTTGTGCATTGCTCCGCTTGAATATGCCGACAAAGGAGATAGCGAAGTTGCTCAACATTTCTACACGTGGGGTTGATGCTGCGAGATACCGGTTACGTAAGAAATTCAATTTGCTTCCGGAAGAAAGTTTGACTGATTTCCTTATAAATTTTAAATGACTGTTTTACAGTAAAATATTAATGGAGGAAGTACTAATATTGTACTTCCTCTTTTGTTTTTTAGTGATGGGTGTACTTTTGTTGTAGTGCGGGATGTGGAGGTTGTCGCATGCTTTTCTTTTATTTGCAGCAAAATAATATTTCTATAAATTAAAAGCATGAAAGACATGAAGCATTTACTTTTCAAGTTACAATCATTTTTAGTCTTGTTGGTGTTTACTGCCGCTAGTGCGTATGCGCAGAAATCTCCGGTCGATATGAATCGTTTCATCGACGATTTAATGAAGAAGATGACCCTGGAAGAGAAAATAGGTCAGTTGAATCTGCCGGTTACCGGTGAGATTACGACCGGTCAGGCTAAAAGTAGTAATGTGGCCAAACGTATTCGTGCCGGTGAAGTGGGCGGGCTTTTCAATCTGAAAGGCGTGGAACGTATCCGCGATGTACAGAAGCAGGCGGTTGAAGAAAGTCGTTTGGGTATTCCTCTCTTATTTGGTATGGATGTTATTCATGGATATGAAACGGTGTTTCCCATTCCTTTGGGATTGTCGTGTACATGGGATATGAAGGCGGTTGAAGAATCGGCACGTATTGCAGCCATTGAGTCCAGCGCCGACGGTATTTGCTGGACATTCAGTCCGATGGTGGATATTTGCCGTGATGCCCGTTGGGGGCGTGTGTCCGAGGGCAACGGTGAAGACCCGTTTCTGGGAGCAGCCATTGCGCAGGCCATGGTACGTGGTTATCAGGGAAAGGATATGAGCCGTAATGATGAAATCATGGCTTGTGTAAAGCATTTTGCCTTGTATGGTGCCGGTGAGGCAGGACGTGACTATAATACAGTAGATATGAGTCATCAGCGCATGTTCAATGAATACATGTTGCCCTATCAGGTTCAACGAGTATCTATATCCTTACCAAGCGGCTGTCGACGCAGGTGTAGGCAGCGTGATGGCCTCCTTCAACGAAGTGGACGGCGTGCCCGCCACCGCCAACAAATGGCTTATGACTGACGTACTGCGCAAGCAATGGGGCTTCGACGGCTTTGTGGTGACAGACTATACTGGAATTGCTGAGATGACCGACCACGGTATGGGCGATACGCAGACTGTTGCCGCCTTGGCACTGAATGCAGGTGTGGATATGGATATGGTGAGCGATGCATTTGTAGGTACGCTCAAGAAGTCATTGACAGAAGGAAAAGTGACAGAAGAAGCAATTAATGCGGCTTGTCGCCGTATTTTGGAAGCTAAGTACAAGTTGGGCTTGTTCGATAATCCTTATAAATACTGTGATGTGAAGCGTGCCAAGAAGCAAATCTTTACCAAAGAGCATCGTGCTGTTGCGCGTAAGATTGCTTCGGAGAGCTTGGTGTTGTTGAAGAACGAGGGTAATGTGCTTCCGCTGGCCAAAAAAGGCACTATTGCTGTGGTAGGTCCGTTGGCAGACAGCCGCAGTAATATGCCGGGTACTTGGAGTGTGGCTGCTGTATTGAAGAATGCAACTTCTTTGGCTGAAGGTTTGAAGGCGGTAGCAGGCGATAAAGCCGAAATATTGACTGCGAAAGGCTGTAATTTGATGAGTGATGCCGAATATGAGAAACGTGCCACTATGTTCGGACGTTCTTTACACCGTGACAATCGTTCGGACAAGGAGTTGCTGGACGAGGCTCTTGCCGTGGCTGCCAAATCGGATGTTATTGTGGCTGCGCTCGGTGAGTCTTCGGAAATGAGTGGAGAGAGCAGTTGCCGCACGAATCTTGAAATGACCGACACCCAACGCATGCTGTTACAAGAATTATTGAAAACAGGAAAACCAGTGGTACTGGTACTGTTTACCGGTCGTCCGCTGGTACTGAACTGGGAGCAGGCAAACGTGCCGGCCATTCTGAATGTATGGTTTGCGGGCAGTGAGGCAGGTTTTGCCATCGGTGATGTACTGTTTGGTGATGTGAATCCGAGTGGGAAGCTGACTACGACTTTCCCGAAGAGCGTGGGACAGATTCCTTTGTTCTACAACCACAAGAACACGGGCCGCCCTCTTGCCGACGGTGCATGGTTCCAGAAATTCCGCAGCAACTATATAGACATAGACAATGAACCGCTTTATCCTTTTGGTTTCGGCTTGAGCTATACCACATTCTCTTATAGCGACGTGTCTTTGGACAAGACTAGCATGACGGATAAGGGCGAACTGACTGCTACCGTGACTGTGACCAATACGGGCAAGAGAGACGGTGCAGAAGTGGTTCAACTTTATATTCGTGACCTTGTGGGAAGTGTAACCCGTCCGGTGAAAGAGTTGAAAGGCTTTGAGAAGATTTTCCTGAAAGCCGGTGAATCTAAAAAAGTATCTTTCAAGATTACTCCCGAATTGCTGAAGTTCTACAACTACAATCTTGATTTTGTATGCGAGTCCGGTGACTTTGAGGTGATGATTGGCAGAAATAGCCAGGACGTAAAGAAAGCAGCGTTCAAGTTACTCTAACTGATTCTCAAGACGGCAATATGCAGCATTCGAGCCACTGCGTTGAGATGGCATTGTTGCTGCATATTGTCTACATCTTCACTGCAAACGTTTTGCAGTATTTGCTTGGTATATAATCTATCGTATAATGGCAATCGGTTATGGAAATCTTATGGTCGGCTTTGAGGCAGTGAAAGGTATGACGTTCTTGAATATGGGATAAAAAACTTCAGAATAGGATAAAAGCCCCCTTTGCTTTTCTATCTTCTTGCTCTATATATATGAATAGTACCTAAATATTTATTGTACTTTTATATTCCTTATAATCTGTCGTTTATGTTATACAGTAGTAGTAATGATGTACCCCTCCGGTGAACTGTGGTACTCTTGTGGTAGCTTGTTTTTTGACATATATCAACTTCTCCGGTATGTTTGCAAAAGAATTTTAAATCAATACAAAATGAAGAAAAATCTACTAATTACATGTGTGATGTTATTGTTTGCCATTACTTCGATGGCACAGAACAAAATTACGATTTCGGGTGTCGTTACGGACAAGACAGGCGAAACTGTTATCGGTGCTTCTGTTCGTGTGAAAGGGCAGGAGAGTAAAGGTAGTATTACTGATATAAATGGTAAATATCAGATTGTTGATGTGGCATCTAATGCTACCTTGATTTTTAGTTATATAGGTATGCGTGAGCAGGAGATTGCCGTAAATGGGCGTTCAACTATCAATGTGAAGATGGAAGAGGACAGCCAGCTCATTGATGAGGTGGTTGTAGTTGGTTATGGTAGTGCCAAGAAACGCGACTTGACCGGTTCTATCGTTACTGTGAAAGCGGACGAGATTGCCTCTAAGCCTTCTACCAATCCACTGGCATCCATACAGGGTAAGGTTGCCGGTGTACAGGTGGTGAATACGGGTCGTGCAGGACAAGACCCTGAAATCCGTGTTCGCGGTACGAACTCCATTAACGGTTTCAAACCCCTTTATGTGGTAGATGGACTGTTCACGGACAATATCAATTATCTGAACACTGCGGATATTGAATCTATGGAAATCTTGAAAGACCCTTCTTCTTTGGCTATTTTCGGTGTGCGTGGTGCCAATGGTGTAATCATCATTACTACTAAAAGGGCAAAAATAGGGAAGACGATGGTCAACATCAACTCTTCAGTGGGTTGGAAGGTTATTTATGACCGTGTAGGTGTGACGAATGCCGAAGAGTTTAAGATGCTGTACAACGAGCAGTTGATATCTCAAGGAAGCGACCCTTATGATTATACTCAATGGACTGGTAATACTGATTGGCAGAATGAGATATTCCAGACAGGTTTTCTGACCAATAACAATGTGAGCATTACGGGTGCAACGGATAAGAGTAAGTTTTATTTGGGTTTGGGTTACGTCATGGAAGAAGGTTCCATTAAAACGGAAAAGCTCAATAAGTTTACCGTAAACTTGAACAGTGAATATAGCGTAACCGATTTCCTGCGTTTTGGTTTCCAGCTTAATGGAGTTCGTGCCAAGTTTCCTGATGCAAAGGGTGTGGATGGTGCTTTGAAGGCTGCTCCTATTGCTCCTACTCATGACCTTGAATCGGGACTGATACATACGCTGCCCGACTTCCAGCGTGCACAAGTGTGGAATCCTCTTATTGAAACAGAGCTGCGCGGTGCTCACAACAAGTCTGAAAACTATCGCGTGGCAGGTAATGTGTTCGGAGAGATAGATATTCTGAAGAACCTTACGTTCAAAGCAACTTTCTCTATGGACTATGCTTCCAGTCAGGGACGTTCATATTCTCCGCTGATTTATGTTTATAATCCCGATGTGGAGGGGGGGAAAGAACGGTTGACTGAAAGAGAAAGTGTGAACCAAAGCAAGTCTACCTCTCTTGCTGCACAGTCTGACTATGTGTTGACTTATCTCGGACAGTTTGGCAATCATGGATTGACATTGACTGCCGGTCTTACAACCAATTACAATGAGTCTTCCAGTTTGAGTGGTGGACGCAGCCAGCTTGCGGGCTACGGCATTTTGGTGGGCGACGACCCGGACAGATGGTGGCTCTCTACCATCGACGATGTATCTACGGCAACTAATGGCGGTTCTCAGAGTGACAGATTTACCATGTCTTATTTGTTCAGAGCATTGTATAACTACAAGAATCGTTATTTACTTAATGCTTCTTTCCGTAGGGACGGTTCATCTGTTTTCTATAAGACAGGTAATACTTGGGACAACTTTTACTCTTTCGGTGCCGGTTGGGTAATGACCGAAGAGAAGTTTATGCAGAACCAGAATGTAATTAACTTCTTGAAGTTGAAAGGCTCTTGGGGTGTGTTGGGTAGCCAGAATACTGGTTCCAGTTATCCGGCATATGCCACCATTGTTAGTTCGGGTTCAGCTGTGTTCGGTGACAATATCATTGCGGGTAAAGGCCCCAACAAACTGATTTCACCTACTTTGGGATGGGAACGTAATTATTCATGGGAAGTAGGTTTTGACATGCATATGTTCAATGATCGTTTGCAGCTTTCTCCGGTTTATTATAACAAAACAACAAAAGATATGTTGACTTCCATTCCGGGTATTGCAGGTACTGTTCCCGGATTACAGAATGTGGGTGAGATTCGCAATCGCGGTTTTGAACTTAGTGCTTCTTGGAACGACAAGATTGGGGAAGATTGGAGATATGGATTAGGTGCTAATTTGAGCACTATTGATAACAAGGTGCTTTCACTGGTAAACAAAGACTATAATATTATCAGTGGTCCCTCACGTGTTTCCGAAGGTTATCCGATTGGCTATTTCTATGGTTACAAGGTTGAGGGTGTATATCAGAACGAAGACGACATCCGTTTCTCTCCGATTAACTCGGTTGGCTCGGTAACACCGGGTGACTTGAAATTTGCTGATGTTGACGGTAATGGCAAAATTACTGATAATGACCGTACAATGATAGGTAATCCAACTCCTGATTTTACTTACGGTTTTAATGTTAATTTGGGATGGAAGAATCTGGACCTGACTGTTGACATGATGGGTGTTTATGGAAATGAAATTTACCGTAATTGGGGAAGCAGTAGCTATGCACAACTGAATTATCGCACAGAGCAATTGAATCGTTGGCATGGAGAGGGCACTTCCAATTGGGAGCCCTTGCTCGACCCTTCACACAAAATAAATCAGGAGGCTTCCACGTATTTCATCGAAGATGGCAGTTTCTTCAGAATCCGTAATATCGAATTGGGGTATAACTTTGACAAACGACTGTTGAATCGTATCAAGGTACAGTCACTGCGTCTTTATACCAATGTGCAGAATCCCAAGACCTGGAGCCGTAATGGAGGATATACTCCGGAAGTGGGCGGAAGTGCTATTTCGTTTGGTATTGATGGTGGAGGCTATCCTATGCCTACAGTTTATACGATTGGTTTTAATTTGACTTTCTAAAATTATATAGAGACAGACTATGAAGAAGATATTTTATTATATAGCATTTTTAGCAGTAAGCTTTGCACTAACTTCGTGTGAGGATATGTTTGATAGAAAACCGCTTGGACAACAGACAGAGGATGATTTGACTGGTGGTACTTATGAAACACAGGTTTTTAATATGTATGCCAAGTTGCGCGGTTTTCATTTGACAAGCGGCAATACTGCATTGGCAATCCACGGTATGCGTTCTGAGGACGCAGAGAAAGGAAGTACATTGTCCGATGGAGCTGCTACCGGCAAGATGTTCGATGACTTTGAATATTTGGCAAGTAATGGGATGATTAAGAGTTATTGGAATGATAACTATTCATTGATACATAAGGTAAATGATTTGCTTGATGAGATGAGCCAAAATCCGTCATTGACAGAAGGTGACCTCGTCAATAAGGGGGAAGCTTTGTTTGTACGTGCTTTCTGTTATTTCAACCTTGTACGCGCTTTTGGTGAAGTGCCTTTGATTGACTTTAAAGTTTATGATGCAGCTGAGGCAAATGTTCCAAAGTCTTCTGTGGCAAAGATATATGAATTAATAGATTCTGACCTTACGGAAGCCGAAAACAGTCTGCCCAGAACGTGGGAGCAACTTTATGTAGGTCGTCTCACTTGGGGAGCTGCTCGTTCTCTTCATGCACGCACATACATGATGCGTAATGACTGGGGGAATATGAAGGCTGCCGCTGAAGAAGTGATTAACTCCGGTTTATATAATCTGAAAACACCTTATGAAGACATATTCCGAGAAAAAGGTGAAAACTGTAGTGAATCTGTTTTTGAATTGCAATGTACGGCAACAGAATCACAACCAGGTTCTAATGACATAGGAAGCCAGTTTGCTTCCGTTCAGGGTGTACGTGGCGCAGGCGAGTGGAATCTCGGTTGGGGGCAACACACCGCTACTCAAGAATTGGCAGATGCTTTTGAAGAGGGAGATCCGAGAAAAGACGAAACTTTGCTTTATTTTATACGCAACGGCAAGGACGATCCAGAGTCCATACCTGCTAACAAGCCTTATGGTGAGAAACCTATTTCGAATGCTGATGTTATAGCTAAATACTTTAACAAGAAGGCATATACGGACCCGGCGATGCGTTTGAAATTCACAAAGGGAGGATATTGGGTAAATATTCGTCTGATACGTTATGCTGATGTGGTATTAATGGCTTCCGAAGCTGCTTGTGAATTGGGTGATTTATCTTCTGCCCGTAACTATTTGGAGATGGTGCGCGCTCGTGCTCGTGGCAATAATATCGGAATTCTACCGGAAGTGACGACCAACAACCAGAATGAACTGCGTGAGGCCATTCGTCATGAAAGACGTGTTGAGTTAGGTATGGAGTTCGACCGTTTCTACGACTTGGTTCGTTGGGGTATTGCTAAAGAGGTACTTCATGCGGTAGGCAAGACCGGTTATCAAGACAGACATGCTTTGTTGCCCATTCCGCAAGACGAAATTGACAAGTCGAATGGTGTATTGGTTCAAAATCCCAATTATTAATCTATAAATGTACTAACTACTTATGAAAAAATATATAGTATCTGTGGCTTCTTGCCTGTTTGCATTGTGTATGCAGTCTTGTTTTCAGGATATGGATCATCCTGCTTTCGACTACCCTGAGAGTACAGGTGAAGTACCTACTACCCCTTTGAAGATGTATCTTCCTTTTGATGAAGAGGACATTCGGGATAAAGGTGAATGGGGATTTTTGGTAGCAGATAACGGTAATGCCAAGTTTGCGGAAGACGGAATCGCTGGCATGGCCTATCAAGGTGCTGAGAATGCTTACATTTTGGCCAAGACTCCTTCTATATTGGAAAATAACATGCCCACTATCGGTGATTTGACTGTAGCTTTCTGGATGAGAACCACTAAGAATACTTCTGCGCAAGGTTTGTTCTCTATCCCTAACTCTATTAAATTCTGGGGCAACTTCGACATCTTCTTGGAGAATAATAATAGCGAGACTCAGGCATTTTTCAAGGTTCATATCTTCAATCAGACAGCAAAAGAGAATGATGAAAGATGGGTTGAGGCAAAAATAGATGATATTTTTGGTAGCGAATGGGTGCATCTGGCTTTTGTGTATGATGGCAATACTTCTACCATTACTGTTTATCGTAATGGTGAGGGTGTCTTTACCAAAGAATTGCCAGATTGTGGGAAATTGAAGTTTAATAATGTAGGCGCTTCTTTGGCTGTTGGTGCATTTCAGTTCAGCACTACTCCGAGTCTTACTTCGGGTGCAGGAGCACAAACCTGGGCAAAGAACTTTCCCGGTCAGCTTGATCAGTTCCGCTTATATGACAAGGTGTTGACGGCAACCGAAATTCAGAGTATTTACTCTGGAAAAGAATGAAGCTACACTTTAATCTGATGATAGGATGAAAGTATTATATTTCATAGTATGTCTTTTGTTGGTTGCGTGCAGTGGTGATAATCAACCTGAAGTGAATCAGCCTTTCGAGTTGAAGAATATCATTGTGGGTGACCAACAAAACCAACAGACATTTGAGAATGTTGCTCCCAATGTAGCCATTGTTTTGGAGTTCTCGGATGCTGTAGATGAGGCTTCAGCCCGTAACAATATTGCTTTGAAACATGAGGAGCTTCCTGTAAGCTGCGATTATGAGTTCCTGCAAGAGAAAAAAGTATCGGTGACTCCTAAGGGAGGCTTTAAAGTCTTGTCATCGTATAAATTGATTGTCAATCCGGGGGTGAAATCCACTTCCGGGACACTGCTTTCCAATGGCAAGGTTTGTATGATTAAGACAGGAATGGATGATACAGACAAGTTTGAGCGTATCCCTGATGAGGACTTGTTGACATTGGTACAGAAGCAGACCTTTAAGTACTTCTGGGACTTTGGGCATGAATATTCCGGAATGGCGCGCGAACGTACTACTTCGGGCGATGTCGTTACTACCGGTGGTACCGGCTTTGGCGTGATGGCCATGCTGGTAGCTGCTGAACGGGGCTTTATTACCCGTCAGCAAGCTGTTGAACGAGTGCAGAAGATAGTTACTTTTCTTGATAAGGAATGTACGGCTTATCATGGTGCTTATGCACATTGGATAAATGGCGCAACGGGAGCAACCAAACCTTTCAGTGAGAAAGACAACGGTGCCGATTTGGTTGAGACATCCTTGTTATTTCAAGGTTTGCTTGCCGCTCGAGCCTATTTCAAGGAAAATACGGAAGTAGAAAGCAGGTTGCGTGCCGACATAACCCGTCTTTGGGAAGCTATTGACTGGACTTGGTTCCGGAAAAATGGTGAAGATGTACTATATTGGCATTGGAGTCCCGATTACGGTTTTGAGAAGAACCTGGCAATAAGAGGATGGAATGAGTGTCTGATTACTTATATACTTGCTGCTTCGTCTCCAACACATGCTATCGATAAAGTTGTATATGAAGCGGGCTGGGCTAAAAATGGAGGAATCAGGAATGGAAAATCTTATTATGGCATCACTCTTCCTTTAGGTTCGGATAAAGGGGGACCGCTGTTCTTATCTCAATATTCTTTTCTAGGCATTAACCCACAAGGACTGGAAGACCAATATGCCGATTACTGGATGCAAAATCGCAATCATACGTTGATTAATTACAATTATTGTAAGGAAAATCCTAAAGGATATACGGGTTATAGCGCTTCTTGTTGGGGGTTGACGGCAAGTGACGGCGATACGGGATATTCAGCTCATTCACCTACTAATGATAAAGGGGTCATTGCTCCAACAGCTGCTTTGTCTGCATTTCCTTATACTCCGGAGGAGTCAATGGAAGCGCTGCATTTCTTCTATTATAAGATAGGAGACAAACTTTGGAAAGATTATGGTTTTATAGATGCCTTTAATTTGACGGCAGATTGGTACGATACTCAGTACATAGCCATTGACCAAGGGCCGATAATCTGTATGATAGAGAATTATAGAACAAGTCTCCTTTGGAATTTATTTATGTCTATACCGGAAATCCAACAAGGACTGAAGAAGCTTGGCTTTCAGAGTCCGTGCTTAAACTAAAAGAATGATTATGATGAGAATATTAATATATTTGATACTTTTGCTATACCCTTTTAATTTGATTTCGGGACAGAAAAAGCAGAAGCGGCTTTCTGACGACGAACTTATGACCCTCGTTCAGAAGCAAACTTTCCGTTACTTTTGGGATTTTGCCCATCCTGAATCCGGATTGGCGCATGAACGGAGTAACGGTGGTGCCGAGACAGCTACCATTGGTGGGTCGGGATTCGGAGTGATGGCTATCATTGTCGGCATAGAACGCGGGTTTATCACCCGTGAACAAGGTGCTGAACGTATACTGAAGATTGTTCGTTTCTTGAGCGACAAGAATACCGACAGTTATCACGGCATGTGGGCACATTGGATGAACGGTAAAACCGGTAAGACCATTCCTTTCAGCCGTAAGGATGATGGAGCCGATATTGTAGAATCCGCTTTCATGTTCGAAGGTTTGTTGGCTGCCCATCAGTATTTTATAAAGGATAATCCGACGGAAAACCGTATCCGGGGAATGATTAATAATCTGTGGCGCCAAGCAGAGTGGAATTTTTTCACTCAGGGGCAAGATGTGATGTATTGGCATTGGTCACCCTATAACGGGTGGGCGATGAACCATCAGATTAAAGGTCATAACGAGTGCCACATTATTTATATTTTAGGTGCGTCTTCTCCTACTTATCCGATTGCCGAGAGTGTTTATCATAAAGGCTGGGTCAATGCGAATACTTTTCTGAATGGTCGGGAGTATTATGGCATCAGGCTTCCTCTCGGAAACGATAACGGTAAGGGCGGTCCTTTGTTCTTTACTCATTACTCTTACATGGGGCTTGATCCGCATGGCTTGAAGGACCGCTATGCTGACTACGAGGAACAAATGAAGGCCCATACCTTGATTAACCGTGCCTATTGTATCGACAATCCGAAGGGATATAAGGGTTACGGTGAGAAATGCTGGGGATTGACAGCCAGTGACGGTGATAAAGGCTATTCGGCCCATAGCCCCGGAAATGATCGCGGCGTGATTACGCCTACTGCGGCCCTTTCATCCATCCCTTATACACCGGAATATTCTTTGGAGGCCATGCGCTATTTCTATGAAGAACTGGGTGACCGTCTTTGGGGTGAATATGGGTTCAAAGATGCATTTAATCTGACTGAGGATTGGTTTGCGCCTTCGTATCTTGCCATTGACCAGGGACCGATTATTGTGATGATAGAGAACTATCGCACCGGTTTAATTTGGAAGCTTTTCATGAGTCATCCCGATGTACAGAAGGGATTGAAGAGATTAGGCTTTACGTCTCCTTATTTGAATAAGGCTGATTAGGTTTGGCAGGATTTGATTTTGGTAAATTTTATATAGATTAAAAAGGATTATAACCATGAAAAACGTGCTTTTCAATAGTGTATTGGTTGCTTTCGTATTGCTTGTCGCCTCGTGCGGCAAGCAACCGGAAGCTAAGGTGGAGGTGATGTCGTTTAATATCCGTCTGGATCATGTAGCGGACAGTATGAATAACTGGAAATACCGTAAGGATAATGCAGCACAGATGATTGCTTATTATGCTCCGGACATTGTGGGCATGCAGGAGGTGGTAAAGAATCAACTCAATGACTTGAAGGAGCGTCTTCCTCAATATACTGCCCTTGGCGTAGGTCGTGCAGATGGAAAAGAGAAAGGCGAATATTGCTCCCTTTTTTATAAGACAGAGCGTTTTGAGCTTTTAAAGAACGGAGATTTCGGACTGAGTGAGACTCCCGATTCCATCGGAAAGAAAGGCTGGGATGCGGCATGCGAGCGTATCGTGACTTGGGCTGTGTTGAAAGACAAGGTGAGTGGCAGGAAAGTAGCTGCTTTCAACACCCACTTTGACCATGTAGGTGAGGTGGCACGTCGAGAAAGCGCTAAGTTAATACTCGAGAAGATAAAGCAAATAGCGGGAGAGCTTCCGGTAATTATCACTGGAGACTTTAATGGAACGGTAGACTCCGAGCCGGTCACTATATTGACGGAAGGTGGAATGAGGAACGCTTGTTCCACGGCAAAGGTCGTT